>ERZ836760.373-NODE-373-length-70456-cov-7.104203_pt1 | contig 70456 bp, 53 predicted proteins | sample MGYA00519941_ERZ836760 | MGnify/ENA primary metagenome ERZ836760 (study PRJEB31850, sample SAMEA3708807) | human gut metagenome | biome: human gut; feature: human-associated habitat; material: faeces | place: China | collected 2014 ... | reverse complement strand
CAGCGGCAGCTCGATGACAAATGTAGGAGTATTCGATTTCATGATCGCTATCCTATCCGATATTCATACTCAACGCCTTATCCTCTGACTCAAGTCAGAGGTTTGCGGCGTTAGCTTTCTATAAATCAATTAAGGCAAATCGTCCATGTCGTCTTCAACGGGTTCGGCGGCGGCAGAAGCCTGGGGCTTTGCAGCAGCCGGTTTGGCAGCCGCAGCGCTGATGCGCTGCAACGTGTCAACCGTCAGGTCAAGCATGGAACGCTTTGTTCCGTTTTTGTCGGTGAACTCACGACTGGTAATACGGCCGCAAATCAAAACCGTGTCGCCTTTGGCGAGCAGGGTTAAGTATTTTTCAGCTTGCTTACCGAACATCGTGATTGGCACCCAAGTCGTTTGACGTTCCCATTGACCTTCTTTGTTCTTTTGCGAGAACTCCGTGGCCACAGAGAACGCAATCATCGGCGTCCCGGTCTTGGTTTCAATCGACTTCGGGGCAGCGCCCAAACGACCAACGATTGTGACTTGATTTAAAGATTGATACGGATACAACATAGTAAATCTCCAAAAAGAAATTTCGGAGACACTACGACCCCAAAGGGGTGTTCGTGCCCCCGAGGGGTTTTTAAAAAGAAAAAATTAAAACCTAAATGTCAACCGCACTGTTGAAACGTAAGTAGTTCATCAGCGATTCTCTTTCCTCCGGACGGGCTCGATAAGCGAGCGCACGGTCAAAGGCATAACGCAGAGCGTTTTCCGAAGCGCCGATGGCTTTGGAACGAACCGTTAAGTTCGCCCAACGCACAAGCGTTCGGGTACTGAGCGTCAATGACAACGTACCGGTTCCGTCTTTTCCGATAAAGGCTTTACGAATCTCTTGCGCCACCTTGAGCATGATTTCAATAATGGAATCTTGAAGCCCGGGTACCGCTTTTTTGAGAATCGCGCGTTCAACGTCCGCATCCGGATAATCCACCACCGTTAAACGGTAGCGATCCATGGCTGCAATATTTTGCGTTTGAACGCCTTGATAAAGTCCGCTTGAGTCGCCGGCACCGGCAGAGTTGCCGGTCGCAATCACGCGAAAACGAGGATGAGGTTTGATCACCTCTCCGCCATTTTCCGTAATCACCAAAGGACGTCCTTCGAGAACGTCATTTAAACCGGAAAGCTCCGCAGGATCCGCGAGGTCCAATTCATTGATTAGAAGAATATGACCGCGCTTCATGGCTTTAGCCAAGGGACCGTAACGGAAAAGCGTTTGAGGAGGTTGACCCGGTTCACGCGAGCAGAGGACAAACTGTCCCCGTAACTCCGCGAACTCGGTTCGGCCGGTCATGGTCAGGCTTTGAACGGGCCAGTGCAAACGCGCTGCCGTCTCCATAACGAGCGAAGTCTTACCGCTTCCCGTGGGGCCGGTAATGTACAACGCATCGCCATTGGGCCTTTCCAAAAATTCCAGGAGATCCTTTAAAGGACCCGAACGGAATACATAGTCGGGGTGAGCCACAGGGACATACGGATCGCCAATATCGGTCAATCCGCTGACCGTGTGTCGAGCATCAACGTCCGACAGGCCAAAAGTATCGCGAACGGACATACGAATCACGTTGGCTTGTTGTTGCATGGTGTTTCTCCAAAAGAAAAACCGGACGCAACACACCAAGCCAAAACCGGGTGAATCGCACCCGGTAGGGTTGATTGTATGTTCTAATAGGGGTGTTCAGTGATGCAATGCGAACCACATTGACTCAATTTGTCAGGTTCCCCGTAGGCAACCATCAAGCGTTGTGAGCACGCTTACCTGAAAGTTAACATCATTCACAGGTTTAAAGATGTGCAATCAATGGATTGCAGGATACGGTCATTGTACGGGCAAACTCTAGAGTCGTCATGAGACTACCCCCCGTAGTTTCCCCAATGCGTTGAACTGATGCCAAACCAGCGCTCGTTGCAATTTCACCATGACGTCTTGTAGTCCCGGCACATTTTCGCCGACTTTGCCATCCCCTATACGACTTTTTTCATCCAATACAAAAGAAACAGGGTAAGGCATATATTGGGCTTCATCAACGCCCATCCCTTTTCGAACAAATACAATCTTGGCAACAGACCGATGGTTTATGTAGTCCAACGTCACAAATGCGCCAATTGGGTCTTTCTCAAACAATGGGTGCCAAAACTCGTTTTTAGCCTCTTTGAAGTCTATAAAGACACCCCATTTGGGAAGCTCAAGTAAAAAGGTAACCGGCAATGAATCGTATGATTCATTATGGATGGCATTGCATGCCGCCCCATCAATCGACCACTCAATCTGGGATTGTTTCCATGCAACCAGCGACGACAGCCATAAAGCCATTAACTCTTTAAGACTCTCTGAGTCATTTTCGAAGTCCTTTTTGACAAGGTTTACCCAGCGACTAAAAGGAAAATAGCAACAATCAGGCCAATCTTGCTCGCCCGTTTTTCGATTAAGTTCCCTTAGCTCCTTAATCACTCGCTCATAGGGTTCAAGGGCGAGACTGTAGTGGTTATAAATCTCGTTGGCTGGCATGAACAACTCCAAAATTCACCGGTACTTTACCATGATGGCAAAACTTTCTTATTCCAAATAGGAGCAAAACTTTTGCCGGCAAAAGTTCAAATTTCAAAAAAATTAAATTTTTCTTCATTTAGAACTCAATTTCGTGTCCTAAAAAGAGATTTCTTGGAAGACCCCCTCTTTACATTTAGCGCTGTTTTACACATCGCAAGGAGGGTTCGGCCATGGCGACCGACTCTGAACAAAAGAAAAATTCCGCGGCCAAGGTCCCAGAAGTAACCGGTACCGCTGAAGTCATATCGCTCAAGGACAAGGGCTTAAACGAAATCCCGATCCCTTCGGCGTTATCACTTCGTAAAAGAAGCAATGAATACTCTCACATCTCTAATCCGAGAACGGTCACGCTTTACACGGATGAAGCAATCCACGTTTTCGAGCATGAGTTCAGAGTGGCTGAGTTTGCCCTTCGCCGGCTTTTCTACAACTACGTCACGATTGACGATCCGGTCATTAGTAAAACGTGGGAAACGGCCGTCTTTAACCGCCTTAAAGAATTCTTTGACGGCTTAAAGAGCGCCTTTATCGAAATGCAAACGCGCTTTAAAACCGCGCTGGAGAATCCGGAAAACAACATTGATCGTCAGTTCTTAGGCGACTTTTACTTCTTGGCCGAGAAATTCTCCATCAATGACAAGACGGAAACGGATAATCCGAAGACGTTTGAATTCTCCCAGACGAATCCGGAAATCATCTATTTCCTTTACTGTCTGAAGCTCTATGACCGTTTCGGCTGCTTGCTGCGCCAAGTGGCCAACTCTCATGCAATCTCTTCGGCCACCTACGCCACCATCATGCAAGTGTGGGCCCGCGAATTCCAAAAGGTCGTTCGTGACATCAAGGTTTTCCGCCAAGAAACGGACGAGCGGATCCGTGACAAGCAATACAAGCAACAAACGGAAGAATCCAAGCGCATTGACCGGGAAATCAAACGTCATCGCAAAGAACGGCAAATGGGACAACGCAACCGCTTTGAAAACTTCATTAAGAAGGAAGAGGAGCGCAAAAAACAGCCCAGCGCCCTTGATGCTGCCCAACAACCGAAAGACAGTAAAGCCGCTCAACAGGTGAAACAGGAGCCTAAAAAGGAAAAGGTGGAAAAAGAGGTTCCTGTCCTTGTGAAGACGATTGAACCTTCAAAGCCGCAACCCGAAGCTAAGAAGGCCACGCCAGTCAAAGAGAAAGCCAAGGCGGACACGGCTAAAAAAGAACCCGCTCCCAAAGCTACTAAGGAAAAAGCGCCCAAGGCGAAAGCTGCGAAGGCTCAAGAGCCTAAGAAAGCACCGGCTAAGAAGGAAACGAAGAAAACCGCCGATGTCGGTCAAAAAGAGACAAAGGAGGCCAAGTAGCTCAACTTTTACATTTAATTACAAAAATATCGTTTTAGATCAATTTTGTAGTTAAAACCGAATACCCTGTACTACTCTCCCAACCTAGACGATTTTTCGTCTAAAAATTCCTCGTTTAATGACTTGCGCCGGGAGAGTGGTACGGGGTTCTTTTTGGGCCTTCACCCGCCTTTCTTGGCCCCTATTGCCAAGATTTTCTCAATTTAGGACAATAGCTCCGTGGCTATTAAAACCTCTTTGTTTTTCAAAGGATTTTTCAAATATGAAACTCTCTAAACTTGCTCTTATAGCTATTTCAGCAAGCGCTATTTTGGCCGGCTGTGCATCGAACAATCAGATCGCTCTTCAGAAGTCCGATCAAGTGAGCCAGGCTCGCGTCATCGGTAGTTATTTTGGATATGGCAAACTCAAGGACGCAGCCGTTCCTAAGGATCAATACGTGGCCAGTGAAAACTTCCTCTATAACTTGGTGGATCACACCTCTGCCCTTTCTGTTCCTAATGTCGGCATGGGCGGCGTGCATGGCTGGAGTGGCTTTGGAGTTGGTTTGGGATTGTCATTACTACAAGGTTTTTTAGCTCCAGAAGCTTATGAAATGCTACCGGGTGCCTTCGGTTTTGTGCCCGTCCAATATGCAAAGACAAAAGAAGAGGCCAGAGATTACTGGTTTAAAACCATGAAGCAGTCACTTATTGAGGCTAATAAGCGATGGAATCAAGGTTATAAGCTCAAGTTTTATACAGCAGATGGCTCCAATGAAGATATCCCTGTTGAGATTGTTTACTTCATTAATCCTGAAAAAGGATGCCCCGCCAATGAAGAGGTTCGCAACATCTATAAAACCTGCCGAATGGATCTTCGCGTAATGGCGCAAAGCAGCGATACACCACAGGTTATTCCAGCCGCATTCACAGATGGGAAAGTGGTTAACGGGTGGAAAGTCAATAACTTTGCGATGTACTACGAAACAAAGCGGACAAATATTTCCTGGATCATTGCGGAGGACTCACAATTTAATCGTGATGACTTATACAAACATTGGATGAAGACTCTTCCTCAATACACCTATTTGTATTCTGAACCACATAAAAATCCCAAAGGCGAAAAGGTTCCGCCTTACATCATTGAACGCAACAAGTCTCATTTCTGGGTGGTTCCAGCCAAGGAAACCAAGGTCGCTAAAAAATAATCTATGTTGAAGCTTGTCCGGGGTGATTCCCCGGACAGCAAAACAAGTGGAGAGAATCGAAATTCTATAAGTCCTGTCTTTTAATAATCGAATACTAACCCATTCGATTTCGGCATTTTTTTTGGAGATCACACCATGACAAAAGTCACGGTCAAGGGCCGTTTTACCTCTAAATTCCGCAGTCTGCGAAATATCGCCATCCCCGCCCCCTGTTTGAAAACGGTTCTATAAGGAGGTGTCCATGGCCAAAATCACTCATTACGAGCGCTCTTACGAGCCAGTGAAGAATATTCCGCCCATGGTGGTGGCAACGGATATTTGCTGCAACGCCAAAGGGATTTTCTATTGCGTGATTCCGGATTGTGTACTGGAATTCTTTACGACGGGCAATAAGTTCTACGGTAATAGCGTCTGTGTCGGTCTTTTCAAAGACAGTAAAGACCGCTGGTGCTTTGGCAGCCGTGACCTCAAAGAATTGGAGTCTAAACTACACGAAGCCGCCGAAGCGATGATTCACATCGACGAAGTGATTGAACCGGTTATTGCCTATGAAATCATCTCCAAGGGGCATTTCGCCTATGACTCTGAAGGAAACATTTTTCCTGATTTAAGCACCAATAGCGACAATCGCCTTCAATGGACGGACGACAGCATCTTTGAGTCGGGCGCTCGTGATTCGTGGAGAAGGCGTCTGGGATCGGCTTTTGGCGTTGAAGTCGCCGCCAAGGTTTACAACAAAATTACCCGCACTGTCGGTCCCAACAGCGCAGTCCAATACGAAGTCATGCGTCCCGAAAACACGGACTGCTTCCAATACAAATTAAACGCTTGGCTTTGTGTACCGGATTTAGACAAAGCGAAATTCATTCCCTATTCAGACAAGGCCGCTTTGTTCTTCTACGAAATGATTGAAGCCATCGCACGTCTTAATAAGCGTCTTCAGGACGCGACCTTTGAGCAAGAACATTTACTCAAGGCCATTGAGTCCGGGACGCTTTTCTTACCGAACGCCACTTCCAATAAAAACGATAGGGCTTAACAGGAGGTCATTATGTTGTTATTTAAGAAAATCACGCTCAAGAGCGTCCATGAAATCAACGGCAAACATGAATTACTGCCCGCGGACATTTACCTGACAGACGAGGGCGACTTTTATTGTGAACTGCCGCAACGTCTTTTGCCTTTTGTCCGGAGTCGTTCTTTTTTTGGCCGTCATGTTCCTTTTTTAAATAATGAAAACAAGTGGTGTGTGAAAAACAGCCAGTACAAGGAAGTCGTGAAGTTCTTGTTCTACGCTTTTAACCAGACAACCGCGCCAAAGAAGAACATCGAACGTGTCATTGCTTTCCAACTTTCCGCTGCCGGTCATTTCAGTTACAACATAGAGGGCGATGTCGCCCCCTATCCTGCCACGGAATTTAAATTCCGTTCAACGGATGACTCTCGGCTCGGGTTTTATGTCGCCGTGCAAGTCTTAAACCGCAAAGTGGAAACCACGGATGGAAAGGCAGAGGAAAAATTCCAAGCAATCCGTCCGCAGGATGTAACCCCGGATGATCCTGCCGGCCGCATTAATGCCTGGAAGACTTCACCTGATTTGGGCAAGTGCCAAATCATTCCTTATTCAGAAGAAGCCGCTCTGTATTTCCTGAGCCTTTTAGAAGGAACGGCTCGAACGGTTCTTCACCTCTCCAACGACACCTCTGAAAAAAATCAGGAAAGTGATTCCGTTTCTTGGGATAACCGCTATTTCATTGGGCAGGACGCGGATAAAGAATAAGGAGAAGCCATGCCGAAGCTGAAAACTCTTCAACTTGAAAGCCAATACATTGCCGGCTTGGATCGCATTAGCTTGGATGTCACTTTGTATGTGAACGGCAAAGGCGAATTTTATTGTGCGCTTCCTGAAATGCTCTATCCCTGCTTCGATCTGAGTTGCGCAGGGTGGCAAGGTTCAGATTTCTTCCAAAATCGTCAAGGCATCACCTGTATTAAGAAAGACTCCTATGGCGAGTTAGTCAGTTGCTTACAGCACGCATTGGATGAAATCGCGCACCCTAATGAAATCCGCGAAAAGGTCATCGGCTACTACATTGAAAGCCAGGGCACTTTTGCCATTGACAGCGCCGGCGGTATTCATCGTGATTTAACGGGAAACGTCGATGGTAAGTGGTTTGATAAAACCTCTGATCGCTCAGGTTCCTACATAGCTACGCCTTACAGTCTTTCCATCAGTGTCGGCGTCTTTTGGCGAATCACCCGTACATTGGCCGGAAAGACCGTTGTGACCTATGAACGTGTCCGCAACGAGGACAAGAACTCGCTCGAAGCCATCTTGAACGGCTGGCAGTGTTTCCCGAGAGAGTGCCAGCAGAAGATCATTCCCTATTCCGATAAGGCGGCCAGTTTTTTTATCTCACTCATTGAAGGCATGTGCCACCTGAATTACCTCGTCCAAACAGCCACTTTTGACGAAAAAGATCTGCTGGAGACGATTAACAAGGGAACGCTCTTATTGCCGAACCGCTAATAAAGGAGAGAAAAACATGGCCGAACACCACAACGACTCTCACTTTAACCGCGAGGATTGGCTTTTCTTTGTTTTCATGTTCTTGGCCAATCTCGCCACGTTTTACCTGATGTTTGAGTTATTTGTCTTTTAGGAGCTGGCTGTGACTTTAGATGAACTTATTGAAGATCTCGAAAAAATTAGAAAAAAATACGGCGGGTCTCAAATAGTGCTGTGTTTTGATGCCCAGAGCATCAAAGAATCGGAAGTGCTGTTGGTACAGTACAGAGCGGGAAACAAAACGGTTTTAGCACAGCCTATGGTGCAACACTGTTTTATCTCGCTATGAGCGGGTTTATGACCTTAATTCATATCCGCATGGCTTCGGAAGCCATTGAAGTAATCAAAGACTGGTTAAGAGAAATCGTCTGGAAAAGGGAAAAAGGAGAACAAAAGTGAAAAAAATCCCCCTCCTAATCCTGTTAAGCCTTGCTTGCGCTGCTGCGCAAGCCTCAACCTTGACAGGGAAAGTAGTCCGTGTGGCCGACGGCGACACCATCACCGTACTGGACAGTCACAATCAACAACACCGCATCCGGTTTTTAGGCATTGACGCACCAGAACGTAGCCAAGCCTACGGCAACTACTGCCGTAAAAATCTTGCGGAAAAGATCGCCGGCGAAACCGTTGAGGTGGACTATCAAAAACGTGACCGCTACGGTCGAATCACAGGGACCGTGTACTACGACGGACGAGATATTAACTTGGAGCAGCTTCAGGATGGCTGCGCCTGGTTCTACCGTTACTACGCTCGGGAATTGGATCGGGATATGCGTGAGGCTTATGACGCCGCAGAAACAGAGGCCCGTGAATCCGGTATCGGTTTATGGCAGGATCCCAATCCGGTAAACCCCTATGACTTTCGTCGCTCCAAGCGCCATTAACACATGCAGGGATCTGATAAAGGGAGAGTTTTATGACCAACCGTTCACTGGCTGCCAAACAGCGACAACAAGCCATTCATTCTCAAGATAGCATCATTGGTGTTGCATATCCCGAGCTTTTTGCGACTCCAGATGACTACGTTTTTTACTACATTAAACGCGTTGCGTTAATCAGAGATGTTTTTAACTCTTTTACCAAGAAAGATATCGTTGCACTAAACAAAAAGATCCATGTCATGACGGATAGCCCCATTTTTAAAAATGTCTATCCGGGTGGAAGAAGTCGTGCCGATACGTATGACTGGCGTAACGATCAAGACTTCTTATCACGCATTATGTTTTGTCAAACCGGTTTCAATTCAGTGATGATTGGAGCGTTGGGAAATCTTCAGACCGGGAAAGGCAGCTCACTGACAAATAATCAAACAACGGCTGCCTTTGCTAAAAATTTTAAGTCTGCGCAAGGCTTTATCTACTGTTTAGCCTTAGCCCTGATAGATGAACCGGAAGATCTTCCCAGTTCCAATGTCGCTTCAAAGTATCTGAAAAAAATACATGAAATTGCTGAAGGATTCGAAGAACACCGGATTGACTTGCCATTCTCAATCGTTACTCTGGATCAATTAAACCACGAAGGGCTGGATTTTTTGTTGAGTTTCATTGATTCGCCCGCCTTTCCTCAAGACCTAAAACAGCCGGCTCTCGATTTAAAACAAAGGGTGCTTGCTAATTCCCATAACGAAAAAACTTCCGAAACCACGGCTGAAGAAGCCGATAAATTTGAAGAACCGGAAGAAGACACTATTTTTGAAAATAAAGAAGGAACGACCATGACAAACGAAAGAACTCAAAAGTATTTAGGCTACATCCGATTGCAAAAGAACTTCTATAACTTTTTCCCGGTGGCCAAAATTAATCACGGACAAATTGAACCGATTGACAACAGTACCGTTCGTGAGCAATTTCCGAGTTTCGGCGCATTCTCTTTGGTGAAAGACTATTACAAAGACAATGCGACAAGAAACCTGATTGATAACTATTTCTACACCATTGAAGTCGATCCCGAAGACATTATTCTGTATAAAAACCTCGATGGAACTTTCCGTGAAGACTTCAAATACCGTCTGATGGATTTCCATGCCACAGTACGTGCGCAGCGCTTTGAACCGATTGATTTTGAACGCTACTACATGGTGGTTTATCCCACTCAGGAAAACAATAATCTTCAGGGTTCAATCTACGTGAGTTTTAACCGGGACGGCGAGCAAGACTCTCTTTCCCGCTACCAACGCATCCCGGTCGTACTGGCCATGAACGGCAAGTTTATTGGACCGACCCCGCTGCTTCAGGACAGTAACGGTCAGATCTATGTGAATTTCCGCTCCGGAACAAACGATGGCGTCGTTAATTGCTTCAAAGGCGACTACATCCACGAAGCACTCTATTCTCATTCCATTTTCGCCTATGAAGAAAATGACTGGTGCGCACGAGACATCTTGGACACGACGCACCGGCGCGTAACCAAAGGCTACTTTGACCTCTTAGACGATAATGCGCTTCTTCAGCGCATGGCCGAGCAATCCAAGCAATTCGATAAGAAGACTCTGCCTCAAATCCGTCAATGGCTTGAAGAAACAACGCTTAACAAGGATCTTTTGGGACCGAATGACCAAATTCGGGATGAACGTAAAGAACGCCTTTCGAAATTCTTATCGAACCTGCAATTGAACGAAGGGAACGTCGATACCTTTGTCAAAGTCGTCAGCAACAGCATGGCTTTGGCTAAAAACGATCAAAGCGGCTTCTTTGACGAACTCGTCAAACGCATCGTAGCCAAACCTGACGCCCTTGAGCACATCAAAGAGTTCAAGCTCATCCACGATCAGTTGGAAGTGCTTCAGCAGCAACGTGAACACGAAGAAAAAGAACTTGAGAAGGTCACGCAGAGCATTACGAAACTGAAGTCTGAAAAAGACAAATTGCAAAAGAAGAAGCTCGAAGGCGATCTCTCTAAGATCACTAAAGAGATTGAAAAGCAAAAGGCTAAACTCGATGAAGTCTTAAAGGGTTTGGATCGTGTGGATGACCTTCAGGCAATTGACGCAGAGGTTAAACGGTTGGATGACCGACGCCGTGAGCTTCAGCACAACAACACCATTCTCGAAGATGAGGCTCGGGATGTTGAACGTCACCTGATGAATGAGGTCAATAACCGCAAGATTAAGGAACTTGCCTTTAATCCCGCTCTGGCGCATAAGTTCAATGAAGCCGCCGCTCAGTGGCTCAAAGAAGACGAGGCCGACAAGCTCAAAGCGAAAGTGCAAGCCGTCAATGCGGTTGAAAGCTACAAATTCAACGAAATGGAAGAGGTTCCCGGCACTCGTTTGGTTAACTACCTCTACGGTATGACAAAACGCTACCGCGCCTACGACCGTAACACAATTTTGAATCTCTACATTTGTCTCGCGCAAAATCTTTTGACGGTCTTTTCCGGCCGTCCCGGATGCGGAAAAACCTCCATCTGTCACATCATGGCTCATGTACTGGGTACAACGTCAATGGAAGCTCGAAGCGCAACTGAAGGTGTTAACCGGTTCCTCCCGGTCGCCGTCGAACGCGGCTGGACAAGTAAGCGCGACTTCTTAGGTTACTTCAATCCGCTCACGAAACACTTTGAGACGCCGGATCCTCGACGCTATCTGGCCGTTCAAATGCTTGATGCGGAGAATAAGGCAAACTTGAACAAGTTCCCCTACGTCGTACTGCTCGATGAGGCAAACCTGAGCCCGATGGAATACTACTGGGCAGACTTCATGAACGCAGGGCTTGATGTAGGCAGCATGAACACGCTGTCTTTGGGCGATGGTACGCTTTACCAGATTCCGCCTACGCTGCGCTTTGTGGCCACTATCAATAACGACCAAACCACGGAAAACCTCTCGCCGCGTCTCATTGACCGCGCCTGGATTATTACCTTGCCCGATGCGTCTTGGGAAAGCCTCAGCCAAGTCGAAGAAGTACCCCCTGCCGGAGATGAGTGCTGGCAAATTGTCGATTGGCAGACGCTTCAGGACGTTTTCTCCTACAGCTCCTGTGCCAAAGAAATCGAAAAGTACGAAGAAAAGATCGACGCTATTCTCGCCGCAGTCTATAAGAGCATGAGTCAACTGGGACTCAATCCCTCTCCGCGTACTCAAAAAGCTATTTTGGCTTATGTTGCAGCCGGAACCCGTTGGTTTAAAAAGGAAGCCGATCAAGCCTTCACCTTCAATACAGCGATTGACTATGCCGTCTCTCAAAAGCTGCTTCCTTCGATTTGTCTGGTGGGAGATAAGTACGAATCGCGTTTAAAGGCATTACAAAACGTCTTGGAAACGAATGACTTAACCCGAAGTGCCCGGATGCTTCAGGCCATGATTGACCGGGGCAATGCGTCCATGAATCTGTACAGCTTCTTCTAAAGAGGAGGCTTTTATGAAAGTCATTCTTAGGGCAAAGAAGCTGCCCACAGTAGAAGTGCAGCTTCATGATGCCCCGTTTAACTTTTCATTGAATCTGCGAAGTCCGCAGATGCCTTTTGTTGCCTCTGACGATGAGTACCTCTTTGAGATCGTAGGGACAGAAGCGGAAATGGCAAAGCTCAGGTACACCAACTTCGTACTTGATATTAACGGGACAGAGTTCGCGAGCTATCCCCAATGGCAAGATAACCGCTTAATGCTGCTGCCCTACTACGATGATGAGCGGGCGTCCCGGTATGACAAGGTACAACCTTTTCATCAATCCTTTGGCTTTGTACAGATCCGACTCATGGCCATTGGCCCAAATGGCAACCAAACATACTATTCGGACTACCTCCAAGTGGCCTTAAAGGATAATGAGACGGCTCAAGACTTGAAGGCCATGGCTCAGTATGTCATGGAAAAGAAAACCTTGTTTACCGAAATGGAAGACAGCAACCCATTTAGGAATACGGACTTAAGTGAAGCCCAAGGGCGGCTGCATTACTTCGAGAAGGCTATTAAAACCTATGAGAGCCAATTCATGTTCTTTAACTCTCATGCCAAAACGCGGACTCAGGATACGTACCGCCGTGACGGGTTTGAGAAACTTCGCAATTTCGACTCGAAAACATTGGCCTATGTGGTAAGCCACCCGGAAGAATTGATGCAGGTAAGATCCAACGCCGGGATTGCGTTGGGCGGGCATTTCTATGCACCTAAACACACCCTGGTCGCTTACCGGACAACCACTCGGGATACACCGGAAAATCGTGCCATTATGGGGTTTTTAAAAACCTTGCAGCAAACGCTTGCCCGTTTCAGAGAAGATCTCATAGCCGCTTCCAAAGCGTATGGCCTGTCAAACGAATTACCCGATGGTTACGTCAGCAGTACCGATGCTGTCTTTGAAAGTATGCGCAGCAACTGGATTAGCCTTTTCAAAGACGTTGCCCTATTGGTCGAAAGGCTTAACAAGGTGATTCCTGTCTATGAGCGGATCTTAATGCCGGCTACTCAACCGATATTGACTCTGCCGCAGCCTACGTCCGTTTTTACCACAGATCCCCATTACCGGCTCTTTTATGAACTGATGGCCGAAGGCTTTAACATGAAGCCCTTGAGCATGACGCCTGATCAAAGCCTTTTGATGATGCTTGCCAACAGCAGCCTCTATGAGTATTTCACGCTGGCGCAGCTTTGCGAAGCGGTTTTAAATAACGGCTACACGTTAATTGAAAGCTATCACTATCAATACGGCATGGCAGATCTTTTGTCGTACTACTCGGACGCGGGCTTTGCCAATACCTTTGTCTTCAGAAGAGGCAGTACCACCTATACGCTCTACTACCAACCGATCATCTCCGGTAAAAACGGTGGCCACGAAAACGGCGTGCATTTAAAGCGTATTACCCGTATGAGCATCAGAGAAAAAGAAAGCGTGACCGGGGTTTATGTGCCGGATTTCGTCATCAAAGTGGAAAGTAAGGATGAAGAGTCCTACTACATTGCCGATGCGAAGTATTCATCACTATCGTCCGTCAAACGGCATTATGCGAAGGATCTGGCCTTTAAATACCTGCTGACGACACGTCCCACGGAAGCCTATGCACACATCAAGGGTCTCTACATTTATTATGGTAAGCGATATGAGGGTACAGACGAAGAGGTGAACGCCTGGGACCTTTTAAATCCCGATGACAAGCAAACCGAACCAACGTTTATCCTCCAGGGACTCTTTCCGGAACGATTATGAGTAATACTCTGATAGATCAGCCGCTGTGTGTTTTCATGGTGGGCATTCCCTACTCGGGGAAGTCCACCTTCATCGTGCGACATAAATGGTTGGCCCAGATGCCCAAAGTCTCGCTCGACAAAACCGTGCTTCGGTTAGCCAAAGGAGACTATTCTAAATGGGCTGAAGTGGTTGAAGAAGCCGGTCGGCAAATGCTTGCCTACCAAAACAACCTCATCGCTCAAAAGACCTCGTTTGTGATCGACAAAACGAACGTCGTGAGTGACGAACGTGTCAAGCTCATTCTTCAACTCAAAGATGCCGGGTACAAAGTCGTTGCCATTGCGCTTGAGCCGCCTAGTGCGGCTGAACTCCAAAGAAGAATCCTGTCCCGTCCGGACAAGAAGATTCCGATGGATGTCATTGAAAGTATGAGGAAAAACTTCCTGGCCGGGAAAGAAAGACTGAGAGAAGAATTCGATGCCGTTGTGTTTGTCTCTAAGGATGGGAAATACGATGTTTAGAAAGACGGTTTAAAAATTCGTCTAAAAAATGTCTAAAAAATGTTTAAATTTAAAACATTATCTATTTGTTTTTAAATGATATTTCTTTAAAAAACGTCTAAAATTTCCCGAAAAAATGACTATCCCGGATATTGTTAGACGTTTAGACAAATATCGCTAAAAGTTACGCAGAGTTGGGTACATCACATTTTGAATTGTGGGCTTATATAAGGACCGATATAATTCGAATTTGTATTTGATCCTTATTCAGCAAAGGGTAAACACATGGCTAATGAGAGTCTCGGTGCAGCAAAAAATGCGAAAAATGATGAGTTCTACACACAATATGGCGATATTGAAGCTGAAATGAATGCCTATGTAGAATTCAATCCCGATGTATTTCGGGGGAAAACAATTCTTCTTCCGTGCGACGATCCAGAATGGTCTAATTTCACAAAGTATTTTGCCTCTAACTTCACAAGATTTGGAATCAAGAAACTGATTTCTACTTCGTATGCAAAAAGTGCAGGAAGCAAACAATTAACATTGTTTGAACAAGAGTCTCCACTTTTTGACGAATCCAAACACAATACCCACGGGAAACTTTTTACTCTTACACATGATAAAGACGGTTCAGGAAAAGTTGATACAGATGATATTGAATTTTCGGGCTATCTTGATGGTGATGGGGATTTTCGTTCACCGGAAGTTACCGCATTAAGAGATCAAGCCGATATTATCATTACCAATCCCCCCTTCTCTCTCTTCCGTGAATTTATTGCTTGGATTATGGAAGCTAATAAAGGCTTCGTTATCCTAGGGAATATGAATGCTATAACCTATAAGGATGTTTTTAAATGCATTAAGAACAATCAGATTTGGCTTGGCTATAAGTCATTAAATCAAGATATGTACTTCAATGTAACAGAAGACTATCAACAATGGCTTCTTCAAAATAAAAAAGAAGGATCCGCATACAAGATAATAGACGGGATTGTAATGGGACGATTAGCCTCAGCTTGTTGGTTTACTAATCTTGATCACGGTAAACGTCATGAACCCTTAATATTGGATACAAAAATCCATAACCTTAAATTCAATAAAAAGTTATTAAGAAAGCTGGAAAAAGACTATGGGGTTGATGAATACCCTCCACTCGACAACTATGATGCTATCGAAATTCCATTTACTGAATGCATCCCATCTGATTATGACGGAATGATGGCCGTCCCCATTACGTTCTTAGATAAATACAATCCAGAACAGTTTTCTTTATTAGGCGTTACCCAGCGCAATGACGACCCCTACAAAATTAAACGCTACACAACAGAAGAGTATGAAAACGCCAATGATTTAAATGCTCGTGGTGTCGTCATCGTGAATAATGTTCCAAAATCCATTTATGCCAGAATTCTTATTCGTCACAAAAAAGGAACCAATTAATGAAAACGACTCTTCACACTGATTGGACTGTCGGTGACATCTGTAAAGGTTTTATCTTTGACCGTAATGAAGGTAAAGGACTTTTCGGACTCGATGGTAAATTAATCATTCAACCAGAATACCAACGCAACTACATTTACGGCGACGGTAAGAAGGATGTTGCGGTTGTTGAATCTCTGTTAAAAGGGTATCCGCTTGGTTTAATTTACTTCGTTAAAAATGCTGACGGCATGTACGAAGTCCTAGATGGACAACAACGTATTACTTCGTTTGCACGGTTCGTCAACAATTCATGGCCATTCGCAGTTCAAATTAACGGGAAGCCTCATTATTTTGACAGTCTTGATGAAGATAATAAACGCAAAATTCTTGATGCGCCTTTAACCATTTACGTTTGTGAAGGTGAGCCTTCAGAAATCCAAAAGTGGTTCGAAACCATCAATATCGCCGGGGTGAAGCTCGTTGATCAAGAATTGAGAAATGCCGCCTATTACGGTCCTTTTGTTACGATGGCCCGTGGTGTCTTTTCTAATACAAATAACGCCAACATGAATCGCTGGCGGACATACGTTAAAGGCGATCCTAAACGTCAAGAAGTCTTAGAAACCGCCCTTGATTGGGTAAGCCATGGTGAAATTGACGCTTACATGGCCAAACACCGTCAAGATCGAAACATTGATGAATTAAAGAACCATTTCGACACGGTTATTGACTGGATTGACTCTCTATTTGACTACACCGGCAGCGAAATGTGCGGTCAAGACTGGGGAAGACTTTATAACACCTATCACACACAAGCCTATTCAAAAGACAAACTTTCTAAACGCCTTAATGAATTACTGGGTGATCCACAGGTTACAGATCGTCGTGGTGTTATTGAATACATTCTCGGTCAAGAAAAAGATGCTCGTTTATTAAATGTCCGCGTTTTTGATAAAAGAACGATTCATCGTGTGTATCTAAAACAAACACAAGAAGCCAAAGAAAAAGAAATATCCAATTGCCCTCTATGCGCAATTGGTCATGGTGCTAATGCAAAACGCATTTACAAAGAATCTGAAATGGACGCCGACCACGTAACGGCATGGAGTAAGGGCGGCTCTACGACAGAAGATAATTGCCAAATGCTTTGTAAAACTCACAACCGAGCTAAAGGCAATCGTTGATTCTTTAATATGTGCCCCTATCCATGAATTACGAATATGCCTAAACAATACAATCGAGTCATCGTTGGTGAAAAATCCGCCTATTTCCAAGAATGTTTGGATGGGGGCTACATCGGCTCACATTGGAAATTTGCAGCAGACTTAACTGGAGATCTTCCGGATGATTGGCATGAATTCAATGCCAAGTACATTCCTATTTGTCTAAAAGCCCTCGGAGAGATCTCCAAGATTGCTGCCGGCTTGTATTGCGGCGCCCTATGGACTATCAGTAAAGGGCTTAACATGGGCGACACGGTCCTGATGCCCAACGGCAAAGGACAATACGCCATCGGTACCATCATTTCCGACTACTATTTTGTGGGCTTAGAGGAAAATCTTCCCCACAGAAGAAAAGTTAAATGGAACCCTGACCTGATTGATCGCGAACAGTTAAGCGATGCCCTTCGCCGCTCAATGAGCGTTGGCGGAGCCGTCTGTGACGTATCCAAATACGCTGAAGAAATTGACAATATCCTTTCTCCGAAACCTGCCATCCCGGAAGACGTGGAAAACGCTGAAGTCTTTTCTTTGGAAAAGCATTTAGAGGACTTTCTTGTCACAAACTGGGAACATACGGAACTCGGGAAAAGTTACGACATTTATTCGGATGAAAGCGGTCAAATCGGGCAGCAATACCCCACCGATACCGGTCCCATGGACATTCTGGCCATCAGCAAAGACAAAAAGACGCTGCTAGTTGTTGAATTAAAGCGCGGCCGCGCCTCGGATCATGTCGTTGGTCAAATTTTGCGCTACATGAGCTACGTTCAGGAAATGCTTTGTGATGAAGGGCAAAGCGTTAAAGGGGCCATCATTGCCCTGGAAGATGACAAAAAATTACGCCGGGCCATTTCCATGGTTAACGGTGTATCGTTTTTCCGCTACAAGATCAGCTTTAAGTTGGTTCGTAATTAAAAACGAACCTCTGGTTTATAGATATTAATTCTGATTTCCAAACCCAAAGCCTTGACGTATTTTTCAAGTGTTCCAAAAGACGTGACATGTCCTTTAAGAAGTCCTTTCTCAAAGCGCGCTACCGCAGGCTGCACGGTTCCCATTAAGTCAGCCGTTTGCTGCTGCGTCAGACCTTTTTCCTTTCGGTAGTCCGGTAAATCTTTAATAGTCATATTGGAAAACAAGATCATGACACACTCCTTCCTGTCAAGCTTTAATAATACCTATTCAAAGAGCTATCCGAAGTATTGAGGATTCAATTCAAACGAGTCATTTATGTGCTGAAGCCTTATCTTTAATCCGGTTAAACGCGGAACAAGTCGGGAGTTTGATACTGCAATCGCCAATGCTTGCTTTTGTCCAACCAGTACCACTAGTTTTTTACCGCGAGTCACGCCCGTATAAAGCAAATTGCGTCTTAACATGACATAGTGCTGAGTTGAAACCGGGATGACCACAACCGGGTACTCGCTGCCTTGGGACTTATGAATCGACGTGGCGTAACAAAGCTTCAATTCATCCAGCTCCGTGTAAGGATAAACAACCATCTGTCCATCAAAGTCAACAGTGAGTTCGTCTTCTATGTCATCAATTTTCACCACATAGCCAATGTCGCCATTAAAGACTTCACGCTCGTAGTTATTGACTGTCTGCATGACTTTATCGCCTATACGGTAAGTCACACCGAACCGCTTCACCGATTCACCTACATCCGGATTTAAAACATCTTGCAGCCGGTCATTTAGAGCCTTGACGCCACTTTCTCCCTTATGCATGGGACACAATACTTGGATATCCCGTTTAGGATCCACCTGATAGATTCTCGGAATAGTACGAGTGACTAAATTTTCAATCTCATTCGAGATGTTTTCCGGATTATTAGCCGTTACGAACTGGCAGTCCCCTTCTTCGCAATCACTGGGGAATCTCGGATAATGACCTTCGTTGATTTGGTGGGCGATCCGCACGATCCACGATGAAGCGGCCTGTCTGAAGATCTCTTTTAAACGAATCACCGGGACCACCTTCGAAGCGATCAAATCCTTTAAAAATGTTCCGGGACCCACGGAAGGTAATTGATCAACGTCTCCCACAAAGATAACGGCCGCATGATTGGGGACCGCTCTTAACAAGGATGATGCGAGCGAAATATCCAACATGGAACACTCGTCCACAATCAATAAGTCGCAATCTAAAGGATTATTTTCATCGTGCTTAAAAGCACCGGTTTCGTGATCAACACCTAAAAGCCGATGAATTGTTGAAGCTGGGAAACCGGAGGTTTCAGAAAGACGCTTGGCTGCGCGGCCAGTAGGAGCGCAAAGTGCGATGTTCAACTCGGCAGCATCACTCAAAATCGACAAAATCGACTTCACCAACGTCGTTTTACCCACACCGGGACCGCCGGTAATCACCATGACTTTGCTATTGACGGCAGTGACAAGCGCTTCTTTTTGACTCTCTGAAAGCTCAACATTGAGCTTTTCTTGCACGGACTCAATCGAGGCGTTCAAGTCTATAGCCGGCCATGGCCTATCACCAACAGATAAATGGATAATGCGTTCGGTCACATTTTTTTCTGATGCCAACAATTTTCTTGTATAAACACTGCCCACTTCCGGAATCACATCAATTACTATGTGACCGGCTTCATTTTCAGCTTCAATAGCACGAACAACCGCTTCTTGAGGAACTTCCAACAAATTTGACGCTTTGCGTATCAAATCGTCTTCCGGCATGTAGCAATGCCCTGACAGAAGAGCGGCGTTACTTAACGTGAAACACACACCGGCCCGAACCCGTACTTGCGAACTAGGGTCAATTCCGATGCTTTGAGCAATCTTGTCGGCCGATTTAAAACTTATGCCATCAATGTCATGGATTAAGCGATAGGGATTGTTCCGGACAATATCAATCGCCTGTTCACCATAGACCTTGTAGATCCTGACAGCTTTGGCCGTTGAAATGCCAAAACCGTTCAAAAAGATCATGATGTCCCGGATCGTCGTTTGCTCAACCCAACTTGCACAAATCTTTTGAAGACGTGTCTTACCAATTCCTTCAACTTTTAAGAGCTCTTCAGGATAATGCTCAATCACATCAAAGACATTGATGCCAAAGGCTTCTACGAGCTGCTTGGCGCACCATTTACCAATCCCTTTAACCATTCCGGAGGAAAGGTACGCTTCAATGGCTTCTTCAGTCATGGGCGGCCGGAAACGAATAAAGCTCGCTTGAAACTGTCTGCCATACTGCTTATGCGTTTTCCATTGCCCCTTTACCGTGGCGTATTCCCCTTCACGAATGATGGGAGTATAAGCAACCACTCGGACTCGGCCATAGCCTTCTAATTGAAGAATGAACGCTGTAAAGCCGTTTTCTTCGTTATGAAAGAAAATGTGATTAACCTGGCCATTAAGCGTTGAGGTCGGCTCATCAAACGGGAGATTTAAACATTGCGAAAATTCCCTCATGTTGACTCTCCCTTATTTGATGAATCAAAACCCTCAATAGCCGGCTTTGAAAACTTTTCTTTCTTCACACAGCGGATGCTGAGGTCAAAGCCCAATACTTTGGCATAAAGTCGCAGAGTGTCCCACTTTGGCAATTGCCCTTTGGAGACCTGGTTTTCCAAGCGACATATTGTTGGCTGAGAAGTCTTCATCACAAGAGCAACTTGCTCTTGCGTGATGCCTAAATTGACCCGCATTTGCGGCAACTCATGGATTAGACAAGTTCTTTTAGCAGTTCTGTTCATTGATCTTTATTCATTTTTTGAATTAAGATCATGCTACAAGTACGGTTTGGCTATTTTTACGGCTCTGGGACGCAAAACACGGTCGTAGAAGAAGAAATTAGGCAAACTAACGCAACTCGTCACAAAATGAGCCAACTTGTTAGCGAAGGATGGGCATCATGCGATTCAAACCCAATAGCGACAAATCCGTTTTCACGGCCTATAAAGGCGAAGGAAAGAAACTCAAAAAGATCGCTGTCATTGAAATTAATCTATTGGACATCCGGCGGCAAGGCTTCGGCAAAGGGAAATATTGCGTTACCGGCTGCATCGTTTCAGTTCAAGAAGAGCAGACGGATGAGGATTTACAGGAAGTGTATTCGATGATCCCCTACCTTAAACGGCAGCGGCTCAACTACGTCTTAAAACACTTGGATCGCTTTTTGCTTGAAGCTCAAATGAGCATTACGGGCCGAACAACCGAGCCAAAGTATTTCAGTGAAACCGTCCCGATTAACGACATTAATCCCGATGATCTGCGCGGATATGCCGCGACCATTAAACATCGGGCGACAATCCTTAGCAACGATCTGATGAAAAAGGCAGCGGACGCCAAGAAAACCAGTAAGAAGCGTTTAAAGGTTTGCCATTCCTACATCCAAGATGGCTTTGATGAGTATTCAGACGACACCTGGGCAAGATATAGGCGCGAGCGTTAAAAACTTTTGCCGGCAAAAGTTTTTGGATGGAAAAATAGAAGAGCTTGACAGAGAAAAAAGCCCTTAAATCCCTGTCAAGCCCATTAGCCGAAGGCTAATTCAAGACGGTCACTTAGAACCGATACTTCGCATTAAGACTGAACTCATGCGACAGATCGCGCACGTCACCCATGCTCGCTCCATAAGAGACGCCCAGCGTGGTGGACTTGTTGACCTGGTAGGCCGCGCCCATCTTCACGCGACCCAAGACACTATCGGCGTAGTCAAACTTGGCCACGTCCGTTGCCTTAGTGTTGACACCGGAGACGGATTGCTTCGCATCGCGGTTGCCGAATTGCGGAATGACCGAAATATCCGCGTAGCCCGCAAACTTCAAATTGCTGCCCGAGAGCTTCACACCCATCGGTACACGGCCGAAAGTTTCGGAGACGGAACCAAAGTCAAAGGCTTCAGCACCGCCAATCGTGGCTTTAAAGCCGTCTTCCTTCACATGGACCGCTTCGATTCCCGCATAAGGCGTGATCAAAATGCGATCTAACATGATCGGATAGGATGCACGGAAACCACCCATGAAAACTTCGGTGTTCGTGTCGCCTTCAACGTAGCCTAAGTTCACCTGATTGAACTCATGATCGCCCTTGGCATACGTAATACCGGCCGTGACGTTGAGGTTGCCTAAATTGGTGCCGGCATAGACTGACGCCCCGTAGTTCTTAAACTCATTGTGAGTCTTGGAACTATCGGCATCCAAGTCACCCTTTTGGTAATGGATGGCAGCTCCTACGTTAATGGACTTCCCGATTCTTCCGTCAAGGCCAAAGATCATGCCGTAGGAATCAGAATCATAAGAAGCATCGCCATAGGCCGTAGATGCACCATCGACACCGCCCTTACCGGCAAGCGCTTCTACCCACACGTTTGAGTATTTATCACTCATGGCATGACGGATGATGGACTCATGCGCATTGTCCGTTAAGCGGTATGCTTCAGACAGAACACCCGCTTGAGCACTTAAATGCTCAAGGTCATTGGTTTGCTTCACGCCATCTTTGGCGCCCATGGCTTGCGAGAGATACTTAATATCCACCTGATTAGATGTCGTATCCTGCAAACCATCCAAGATGGAATTGATGTTATCGACTAAGGCGAAGTTTTCGTCCTTATCCGAAATGTCGTTGCCGCCAATCGTCACAAAGATGCCTTTGTCATTGTGGTGGGCTTCAAGGATATTGCCATCCATGTCCTTCACAATAAGATTGGCCGCGTCATCGGTATCCGCAAAATCACGAACCAAGTAGTGATTGCCCCAAATCGCATCGTCCACAAAAGCAAGTTCAGCACCGTCTTTTATGTTCAAAGTTTCTTTGCCTTCACCATTAAGCACCGCCTTTCCATGAAGGCTATCCGTACCTAAAAGAACCAATGCATCAGAACCTAAATTGACCGTTGCCTTCGCATCCGTTGTTCCAACAGTCAAAGAACCGTTTTCACCGAAACTTAAATCCGTTGAGAGCACAGCCAAAGCCTTACCATCAGTAGTACCTTTGTAGTCTTCCAATGCATCTTTAAGGCCGTTTTCGGTGTAGCTGAAGGCAAAGGTGCCATCGGTGTCCACAGTCACATGGCTATTGACAATATTGTCTTTGAGCTTAACACCGGCCAGAACCGCATCCTTACGCACAAACACGTCACCGGACACTAAGTCCAATTCGTCTGAATACGTTTCTCCGGTGATTTCCAAAGAAGTGGAGGGCTCATTCATCAACGCAATACCACTGGAAGCCAACGGTCGGCCCACAGACAGCACCCCGGCTTTCACCTTACCGGCGAGAGTGGTCGAGGTTCCTTGAGCCAACGCCATTTCGCCGCCTACGTTGATCGTGCCGTTATTGCGCAACGTTCCGTTCATTTCGAAACTATCGAAATTGAGTGTGCCGTCAGCAAAGTTCGTGATGACCGCTCCTCCATCAAGCACAACTGAACCGGCGTTGATCGTTGCTTCAGCTTTGTTCTTGACGTTCGCGCCTTCCGTGATTGACACGTCAGCGAAGTTGGCTTCGCCGCCTTTTTCATTCGTGAAGGTTTTGAAATGATTATTTTTACTCTCTTCGTCATCTAACTCCGGTGGAACAATACCTCCACCGGCATTTCCTCCATCACCATAACCGCCACCCGGTTCATAACTATTAACATCCTTAACCTCAGCAGTTTCTTTTAGTAATTCTGAATTACCACTATCTTCCTCAAACGCGACTCCAATCGTAGTAGTCTGTGCCGTAGCATTCAGCACACCTTTATTAACAACATCACCGGCAGTGGCATTACCAGAAATGGTTAATTCACCTTTTCCCTGAACATTAATCTGACCTTTACCCGACACATTTGTGATTTGGAAAATTCCGTTTTCGACAGACAGGTTTGCAGATGAATCGGTCATCTCTAGGTCTTCAAAATAACCCTGTGTGGCCGAGAGATCTGCAATACCCAGCTTTAACGTAGAATTGGCATCAACAGTTACCTTTGCATCCGTTAATAAGAAAGAAGCCACACTATCATCCGCACGCAAGGCCATCGCCATGGACGCTTGTTCACCGACAAGAGTTAAAGTATGACCATCTTGAACATTAATAGTGTCATACTCCATGATTCCTTTGAATCCAATATCTTGGTTCATATAATGATGAAAGTTATCGGAGTTCGTTTCTTCTGAGAGATTGAAACTTGTTGCTACAGTTATATCTCCGTATCTAGGATTTAAAGAATTAGCTCCACCTGTATGATGATGATCTGTATGGAAATAAAGAACTTCTGATGTAATAATTTCACCATCAACTAACTGACCACTTTCAATCATTTCGTCAACATGTTTAAGTGTAAACTTCGGTCGCGTGTATTCCGCTTGCGTGGAAATGCCGCTTGCGTTACTTGCTGTATTTACGGCCGTTCCGGTGAATTCAATAGTCGTACCGGTACCAAATTTGTTTTGGAACGCTTCAGTGATCTGTTGGGCGGCTTCCGTTCCGGCCACGATGTTATTGATGATTAATTTGCCGCCATCTTCCCAGGTGGAATACTTTTCCCAGTCGTCTTTTAATTCCCATGCGGAACCCACAACAATGGATTGAAGAGACTTAAAGGAATCTAATTTTTCAGTACGTGTTCCCTTGTCCGGCGAGTACACCGTAATTGGAATCGGTGCATAGGTTTCTTCTACTTTTGAACCCATTTGGAAAATGGCTTCGGCTTCGGCGTTGACAGTTCCATAATTCACGACGGAAATAGAAGTAGGAGTTCCAGAACCTACGAATTGTTGGATGGCATTGGCATTTAAATTCATTGTTCCGTAGTTTTCCAATCTACTGGTAGATGCGCCAACAGTAAAACATGTAATTGCGTATGACCCTTTTTCTTTATCTCCAAGAATATTTAATATCCCGTCTCCATCATTTGTAATAGCACCCTCAGCACCATTTGCTGCATTAACATAAATGCCTGAAGCTACATTTCCCAGAATGTTTAACGTAGAACCTATGGTGTAGATTTCAGCGTATGCATTTGAACCTGATAAATTTTCCGATTGGAAGGCATTAACATATAAACCATAGGCTGTCTTACTATCTCCACCTATGATTGATAATTCACCAGCCTCATTATCAATAACTCCCACAATTGTCGAATTTGTCGAAGCGGTAGCATAAGCGTTGTAACTAATGCCATACGCATCCTCTCCACTACCACCTTGAATGATCAATGTTCCTCCATATTCATTGGTAATATGTCCTTCAGCGGAATAATCCCCATAAGCATTAGCAAATAAACCAATACTACGATGAGCAGAAGATCCTAAAATTGACAAAATTCCTTCACTAGAGTTCTGAATATTCCCTTCAGCATACTTAGATGATGATTCTGCATTGGCATAAATGGCAATTGAATCTTCGAATAACCCTCCCTGAATAACCAAGCTATTACCGTCATTCCTGATTATTGCATTACGACTGTTGTAGGAATTGGCCCGCATTGCCATAGATCCAATCCCAGTTCCACCCAAAATCTTTAAAACTGACGTGGGATTCCAATCATTATTCGAAATGATAGCGCCACCAATTTCTGCTACATCATAGGCGTTAAAGCGAACGCCATAGGCTCCAGAAGTACTGCCTCCTTGGATAATTAACTCACCATTCCCTTCGTTTTGTATATAACCTAACCCATAGATATAAGCATTTATGTCAAGTCCTGAAGCATTTTCAGCAGATCCACCAATGATCTTTAATACTCCGTTACTAACATTAGATATTATTCCTTGACCTTTATCCGTTCCGTTAATCTGAATACCTGCTGAGTAATACCCGGAACCACCTTGAATTGTCAGTGCCCCGCCGTTAAGGTTGTAAACGTACCCATATCCGTGATTTCTTCCATTAATAGAAAGACCAAAAGTGTTTTCAGCTGAAGAACCTTGTATGATCAATTCACCCAAATTGTTATTACTGATTGTTCCAGAAGTTTTAGCACCTGATGCATTGTTAAGCATTCCATGTGCGTTCTTTACCGTTCCAGCTTGAATAATCAAGGTTCCTTGTTCAGAAGTATTTTCAATCGTGGCATTTCCACCAGAAGCTGCATTTTGATAAATACCATAAGATCCTTCAGCTTGGCCACCCACAATAAGCAAATTCCCGATACCACTGTTTGCTATTTTTCCATAAGAACCGCCGTATGTATTCCAACCTAACCCATAAGCAGAAACACCAGAACCTCCGGAAATTGTTAAATTACCAGAACCTGAGTTTTCTATAGTCGCCTGACTAGCATTTTGGTAGTCGTTCGCAAACAAACCAATGGCTTGTTGAGCGGATCCACCAGAAATCAATAAATCCCCTTCACCACTATTGAAAATTGTTCCACTTCCAGATGAAGTGCTGTTATATCCAATACCATAAACCTTGTCTGAAGATCCCCCGATAATGGATAATTTCCCACTTCCTTCATTAACAATGTTTCCCGTTGCATTATTGGCATTCACATCCATGCCATGAGCGTTCACGCCGGATCCACCTTGAATAGTTAATACTCCGTCAGCACGATTGATGATATCGCCTACACCCCCATCGTTACGAGCATTGCCATTAATACCGCTGGCACCTTCACCAATGCCCCCTGCTACTAATAACTCGCCAGATCCAAGATTTTCGATTAAGCCAGTTGCACGATCACCATTCAAGGCTAAACCAAAAGCCGATTTTCCGGATCCACCTTGAATTGTTAAAGATTCTCCCTTGTTTGTAATTATCCCCTGAGCGTCTAGAACTGCGTTTTGATAGATACCGACACTGGATTCACCAGAACCTCCCTGAATAATCATTGTTCCCAAAGTGTTAACTATGCTGCCGACAGACCCTTCATCTTGAGCATTAGAAGCCATGCCCGCAGCCCACGCCCCTGTTCCACCAGAAATACCAATAGTTCCTCCGGCATTATTAGAAATTGTTCCTTGAGCTCCGCCATAGGCATTTGTGCTAAGACCTTCAGTACCTTCGTTCAAATCAGTTGCGTTATAAGAACCCCCAATGATTTTGATCTCACCGGTTCCGTTATTGAGGATATAAGCGGTTGCACCCGCACCGTATGCGTTGCTGGATACGCCGTTTGCTCTTAAAACCGCTCCCCCTTGGAAAACGATACTACCCGTTCCTTCATTAACGATATAACCTACAGAGTTTTCATTAACGGCATTGTGGTGCATGCCGTTGGAATTGGTTCCAGGTCCGCCGATAAAGGTAATTGTCCCGGATCCTTTATTATTGATATGTCCTGTTCCACCATAACGAGCATTGGCACCAATACCATTTGAATCTTGGCTCATGTCGTCTTCTGTGGTATCACTGTAAAAGCCGCCTTGAACCAACATTGTGGCGCCGTCTTCATTATTGATAGTTCCAATGCCACCATAAGCGCCTACAGAACCAATCCCATGCACATTTTGACCTTTACCACCAATTAATTCCAAAACCCCGTAATTAATAATGGTTGCTTGACCATTTGAATTAGCCATATGAGTAATGGCGTTGGTTCCGACTTGATCTCCACCAATAAAATAGACCGTGGTATTTTTTGAAACTGTAAAAGATCCGGAATTGCCATCTGCCGCCAAAGACTGATAAACCATTCCAGATCCATTGGATTTGATCGTTAATGTTCTTGAAGAAAGATTCCCTGCGTCAAAAATATAGTTCCAAGTTGTTTCCGTTGAAGTATGAGTATCAACTAATGTGTATTCCCCCATTGAACCAATGTAATGCAACCCCCCTATATAGATATCATCCCGATCCGGAGCTGCAAAAGATAACCCGGGCAACAAGGCCAAAATACTAACGGCCCCCCCCCCGGACGGCCCCTTTAAGGCGCGCTTGGCCCGTAGAACTGGTTGCTTCATTCACTACCACTAATTGACGACGCACCGCATTCCAAACCGTTTTGAAAATTCGATTCATAAGGCTGATCCTCTGCTCAGTAAAGCATTGAAATTTGAATAAAGAAGAGATATTGGATAGACGTAGAAACGAAAAAAAACCTAACAGCGGCTTTCCCCTTAACTTCCAAGCCATCCTTATGAAGAGATCCTTTTGAAAAAGACCGCTTCACAAGGGGCTTGATCCCGGAGGACCGGGCCCGAAGGCCCGAGTCTCCCGGAAATCCCCTTGGAGAAAGTCCTATTAGAACTTCACACGGAGGTTGACACCAAAGGTAACATCCGCGTCACGCGAAGCACCCGTAGTGACACCCAATTGGCCGCCGAACATCACGTTGTCCTTTTCAGCCGACAGGCCCATACGGACCGTGCCAAAGACATCATCGGCAAACGTGGCGGAGGTCTTATCCACGGCGTTCAAACCAGCGGCGTTGACTTTGATATCGGCTTCCTTATCACCGGCCACAGGCGTGACGCTTACGTCAAACAGACCGCGAGCGACCCAACCGGAGTCGGTCTTATCGTGAGCTTGCAAGGCAACACCAATCGGGAATTGGAACTGCGTGGCCGTGTCTTGGTCGTACTTGAACGCGTCTTGACCGCCCATCTTGGAGGTGGAGTCAGCCGAGAGCATCGTTACAGCGCGTGCACCAATGTACGGAACCACAGCACCCTTATCACCCACCGGGATCTGCATTTCTGCCTTCACACCGGCCGTGATGATGTCGCTGTCAGCGTCCATCTTGTGAGCGCCCATTTGCATGGAGCCCGGAAGCGTTTGTTCAAGTTCGCTGGAGATGCGGGTGTAACCCAACGTACCCATGACATTGAACATACCGAAGCGCTTCGCTAAGTAAGCGTAAGCCGAGTAAGCGTCCGCTTCGTTGGAAGTCTTCACGACAGAACCCGTGGAGTCGATATTGCCCTTTTGAGCGGCAAAAGCAGCACCCCAGCGCCATTCATTGTCAGTGATAAAGTCCACGCCCAAGATCACTCCGGCGTTCGTACCATCGTAGGAAGCAGAACCGCCAGAGAAGTCATAGCCAGAAGCATCCGTCTTTTGACCCAAGGCGTTCGCCCACAGACGCACACCGTCCCAAGGCATAGAAGCCGTACCCAAGAAGTGGACGTCTTCAAAGCCCAAGTGACGTTCGGTCATATCCATGACGTTTTGAACCAACGTCATGTTTTGAGCGTACATACCACCGGCAGCACCGATTTGGGCCACCGTGTTGATCACGTCGGATTGATCATTGATGTCAAGCCAGGTTTCTTCAACAGCCTTACTGATGAAGCCAATCACGTTATCCTTGTTCGGATCACGCAAGTTGGGATCACCAATCACTTCGTTCACGGTTTCAGGAACAGCCACATCCGGGAAGAGATCGCGGATATCGGCGCTACCAACCGTGAGGATGACGTTGCCGTCTTCGTCTTGAGTGACCGTCAAGGCCTTGTCGCCTTCAGGTGAGTAGGAGTTGAGAACATCCCAAGAACCTTCGGCCATGGATTCGTCAGCGAAGTCCTTCGTGACGTAGTAGTTACCCCAGCCCACATTGGCAACGTGCAATTGAGCACCCTCTTCAATTGTGAGTTTGCCCGTACCGTTACCCAAGAGAGCCGTGACACCGCCTTCTTCAATGGTGGTCATCTTGCCCGTGTCGATCACGAACATGGAGCCATCACCGAACCAGGCATCACCGTCGCCCATCGTGGCAACCTTGTCCTTAGCGCCCGTACCCACAGCGAGCTTACCCGTCGCGCCGATTTCAATCGGAGCCACGTCAGCAATCAAAGTGGAAGCGGCATAGACAGGTTCAGGCATGCCGTATTGCGTGTCAACGCCATTGGCCACACCCAAGGTCACATGAGCGTTATCAATAGCCAAAGCGCCATTGAATTCGCCGTCAAGCATCACGCTGCCCGTGATAGCTTCTTCACCGGCACCGGCAAAGCTCAACACACCACCGGCCAACTTCGTTGCACCAAACGTGGCTTCACCACCCGTGACGTTCACCGTACCGGATTGCAGATCAAGCGTAAGGGCCGTGAAGGAACCGTCAGCTTGCGTGAGCGTGCCGTTACCTTGCATGATCACGTCTTTCACGACAGCGGTGGAACCGTTGTTCGTGTAAGCGCCTTCACCCAAGATCGTCATGCTTTCGCCCACAGCGACTTCACCATTGTTGGTGTATGTACCTTCAATCTTGGCAGAACCGAAGGAGAGCGTTTCTTCGTTCGTGACGGTACTGTCAGCACCGACTTCGAGGTTTTCGGTAACCGTTTCACCTTCGTTCAGGTAAGAAGCACCTGCCATCGTGCGCAACGTACCGAAGTAAGCCACACCCTTATTCGAAGCCTTAGCGTCTTCACCAATCGTGCTCAAAGCGTTTGCAGCGTAGAGCATTGCGCCTTCGCTGTTGGTGAGTTCACCGCCATCGGCAATCGTCAATTCCTTATTAACGATCATGCGAGCGCCGTCTTCGGTATTAGCCAAAGAGGACATGTTGACCGTATCGGAACCAATCGTGCCCTTATTGCGGATCGTGCCGTTGGCAACAATCGTGGTGAAGGTCACCGTACCCGTATTGGCCAAGGAGCTTTCAGCATCCAAGGTGAGCGTATCGCCCGTCATTTGAGCGGTTTCGCCGTAGTTGCGCAACACAGCGCCGGCGTGAGCGGTCAAATCACCGAATTGAGCTGTACCTTCATTCTTCAAAACAGGACGTGCAGCGTCACCGTCAACATAGGTTGTGGTAGCAGAACCAACAACCGTCGTTGCATCAGCGAAGTTGAGCACACCGCCTTCCTTGTTAAGCAATGTGTACTTACCGGACGTGGCAGGATCGCTGGTCGAACCACCCGTGACGTTCACCGTACCCGTGGCAACCAACGTACCGGCATTGACGACACCCACTTCGCTCGTCACATCCATATCACCCACATTGGTGGTGGAAGACGCTTCCGTGGTGAGCAAACCTTCAACTGTGAGTTTTTCGTTGTAGGTCATCGTGCCGCTCGTCTTATTGGTCACATTGCCCTTAACGGTCGTAGCGGTCGTGAAGGTCATGACACCGGCATTACCCGTTTGAGCACCGGCAACGTCGGAGAAGGCAGCGATAGACATCGTGCCCTTGTTATCTACGATACCCGTAGCGGCCAAATTCATGGTCGCCACTTCAGTGTTCGCACCGGCCCACGTTTCAAACGTACCGTTTTGAGCATCGAGCGTGGCGATCTTGTAGTGGCCGTTCTTCACCAAGCCCTTGCCGGAATCGGCCAAGGTCAAGGTGTTGAGACTACCAGTCATGTCCGTGCGGCCCATCGTGCCAATCGTGAATTGGCTATCAGCGCCGGATACGGTCACAGAACCATTGGTACCCACTAAAGCCGTGTAGTTTTGGTCAGCCTTACCAACCAAAGCGAATTCACCGCCTTCAACACGAACAGCTTCAGTCAAGGCCACATTGGAGAAGCCCATATTGCCGTTCAAAGCGACTTCGCCATCAGAAGCCACACCACCCACAACGAGGGTCTTACCAGCTTCTTCAGCATCCGTGCGGCTATACAAGGTGGTGTTATCAAAGATCACTCCAACTTCAGCACCGGAACCATTCGTGAGCAAGTCATTGGCCACATCCACTGTGAAGACCTTGTTGGTCGTACCCGTGAAGTGGAGGTTGATGGAGCCGGAATCGGCTTGAGTCAACGTAGCGAACTTGTTCTTAATGTCGGCCACGGTTTCAACGGAGATCATGGCGTCATCAAAGACGATATCGCCGGAGGTGAATTGCATGAAGCCCGTGGATTCCTTGAAGTCGCCCACCGTCGTAATACCGATGGCGGAACCCGTGATCACCACGCGGTCCTCTTCGTCCATGGCTTCCATCAAGAGAGCGTCGGTACCGATACCGTCAAAGAATTGATCCAAGGAGGTTTGCAGAGCACCGCCATTGAAGACGAGACTGTCACCATTGCTCCATTCGTTTTCACCCAACGTGATCTTGTTGACATCCAACACGCCACCGGCGCTCAATGTCACCAAGCTATTGGAATCCAACGTGCCAACCGTCACAACAGTACGGCCATCCTTCCAGTCGGATTCAACCATTTCATCGCCAACCGCACCGGCGCCAGAACCGGAAATGGTGTAAGTATTGCCTTCACCCAAGGTGTTGTTGGCCATCGTAGCCATGTCAAGCGCACCACCTTCAATGTTGATGGTGGAGTTCGTGAACCACTTGCCGTCAGAGAAGGCAATCGTGCCGTTCTTTTGGTTGTAGGTCACGCCATCCAACTGCGTACCAGTTGTAATGGTTAAGACATCAGAAGTTGCTGCGCCGTTTGTCAATGTGGCGCCTTCAGGCATGCTTAAAGAAGTAATCGTGCTTGCACCCACCGTGGTCAAGCTACCGCTGGCGTTTACAGTCGTATCGGCCAAGGTAGCACCTTTCGTGACAGCCAAACTACCAGTCACCGTGGTCGCCCCCGTGGCAGCAACAGTCTTCGCCGTCAAGTCGCCTAAGACAGACAACACATTGGCGTTAACAACGGCAGCACCGTCATAGACAGCACCGTTAGCCACCGTCATCGTGCCCGAAGAGGTCACGGAACCATTCAAACCATCGTCGCCGGAAGCGCCCTTGAAGGAAACATCAGCGAAAGTGGCCGTACCCTCAGCGCCTTGCTTGAAAGCGGTCACGTCAGCCGCGCCCGTAGCAGCCAAAGTCTTGTTGTTGGTAAAGCCCGTGGTCACAGTGAATTGGTTAGCGGCGATTTCAGCTTCGTTGGTACCCGTGCCAATCGTCATGGCCGTACCGGACGTCACCTTACCGGCCGTGTTCGTGAACTGAACAGCGTCCAACGTGGCAATCGTGGCTTCGGCAGCGTTTTGGAAGTCATCGGTATCGACCGTGCCCGTGGCTTGCATGACACCGCCCGTCAAATTCTTGACAGTCGTCACCGTGGCATCAGCCAAATTCATTTGGGCAGAGTTTTCAGCCGTGGTACCGGTCACATCGCCTGTGGCTGTAAAAGTACCGGCCGTGTTCTTGATGGTCGTTGCATCCAACGCCACTACGTTAGCGGTACCGGCGTTATCGAATTCAGCAGCCGTGATCTTGGCCGTCGATCCGAACGTACCACCGGCTTGATTGTCCACCTTACCGGAGAAGGTACCCGTGGCGATATTCAACGTGCCGACGTTCGTGGCAGTCTTACCACTCGTAACTGTGGCAATCGTGGCTTGAGCACCGGTTTGGTTAACGATATCCGCACCGGCATCCGCACCGGCCAACGTGGTGATGTTAAGTTCACCGCCTTCGTTGGTTAAAGAGGTTACGCCCGAAGCGGTCGTGATCGTCATCGAGCCGTTATGAGTGATCGTCGGGGCGGCCAATTCACCAACCGTACCCGCAGCACCTTCGTTAAAGTCTGCGCTTTGTGTCGTGACTTTACCGGCAACGGTCATTGTGCCGGCTGATTCGAGGGTGCCGGAAGTGAGGTTTTGCTGCGTGAAGGACGCGCCTTGAGCAACCGTGGCCTTACCCGTCACACCGACGGAACCTGCGCCCGTGACAGAACCGTTAACGGTCAAAGCATTGATGGTCACGCCGCTTTCGGCGGAGTTGGCCAATTCACCGGCAACAGTCAAGTTCTTTTGTGCCGTCAACGTACCGGCGTTGGTGAACACCTTACCTTGAGCCACGGTATAGTCTTCCGTGATCGTCATCGTGGCAGCGGCTTGGTTCGTGAAGGTGCCTTCACCTGTGATCGTGCCCAATGTGGCTGTACCGGTGTTCATAAAGGTGTCGGAAGCGCCGCCAAATTGCAAGCCATCAACCGTCAACGTACCCGCGTTAGCGATGGCCCCTGTGGACTTCAAGGTCGTTACATCAACCGTTGTACCAGCAGCAGCCGTTAAGCCATTGGTCACTTCAACGATGCCTTCGGACTCGACAGAACCCTTTTGCAAGTTAATGGATTCAGCCTTTGTGGTGGAGCCGGCAGCACCTGTGATGGAACCCTCAGCAATCGTCACGTTTTTCAACGTCACCGTACCGGCATTGTTGGCCAAGGCGTTGCCGTCCATTGTCCAATCAGACGAAATGGTTAAAGTACCTGCGTTGGTGAACTTACCCTTACCAACAACCGCTTCCAAAGTCGCGGTACCGGCGTTATTGAATACTTCGGTTGAAGCATCGGATGCGCCTGTAAAGGTCACAACACCGGTCGTCAAGTTAGCGCCGGTTTCGTTCACTAAATTACCAACCTTCCAAGCACCGTCGCCGATGATTGTGCCTTTGTTGGTCAAGGTAACGTCAACGGTGTAGAGCGTGTCATCACCGCCGAATTCTTCACCGTCTTCGACGTACTTTTCATTGTGTGTCAACGTGGCACCGGCATTGACCGTCACGTTGTTGTGGTGAGTGACACCACCGGACGAGTTGAAGTCGTTGTTGTACGTGTGGTCAATAGCAGCAAATGAGGCTTGTGAGAAAGCCAGAGCCGATAAGACCGCAGTCGCCACGATGCTGCCTTTAAATACCGGACGGGCATCGGTGGATGCACCGGCACTCTTGTCAGCCTTTGTGTGACTTTGATGGGCTTCGCTTACCACAACAAGCGCGTGGCGGGCTGTGCTCCATACTGTCTTAAATACTCTATTCATAGTCTTTGTTCCTTAGACACAAGAGAGTGGTTCAAGTTAATTAACTGGACGCGTCTCCGTTGAAGAAGACGCAGCTTGGGCTTTTTTGATGAATTCCTTCATGACTTTTGGATCAATACGCATAAGCGTTAAGCGGCGTTGAATCTGCTTAACAGCTTCTGGATTGGTAATGTCCATGCAGTAGCCAAGATTGACTAACCTTGCTAAGACAGAAGGAAAATTCATGAAACAGTCCACACGAGAAACTTCAATCTCATGCCAGACGTTCATAAAATCGGAAAATTTGAGACGAAAATAGACACCGGGGCGCTCACCATCCCCGCGAAAGGAGACCCCTGCAAAAATAATAGGATCAGCCATCCAAGGTTGATTGGGAATATCCGGAGCCTGAAAACTGGCGTCATCAATTTTTCCGTTAAAGGTTCCGGTGATTGTTGTATGTCCTTCATTGGCCGCTCCCCCACCGGGGGCGGTCAATTTTGATTTTTGTTTTGCCATTGTTTAAACACCTTTGCGCAGTTAGGCGTGGGATCACTCCCAAAAGATGAAGGCATTATTGAAGGGCCCAATATCGAAAAATTCTCAAATAGGACGCGTTTTGAGTACCTAAAAATGATTTTTTTAAGAATGAGGAGTTAAAAAACTTTTGCCGGCAAAAGTTTTGAAGGGGTACGGGGTCTAAAAAGGTACTTTGAAAAGAAAGAGCTTGACAGAGAAAAAAGCCCAAACAAACTCTCTGCCAAGCTCCCCATTAGCGATAAGCTAATTCAGAACAGCCGGCTTAGAACCGATACTTCGCATTGAGACTGAACTCATGCGACAGATCACGAACGTCACCCATGCTCGCTCCATAAGAGACGCCCAATGTGGTGGACTTATTGACCTGATAGGCCGCGCCCATCTTCACGCGACCTAAGACGCTATCGGCGTAGTCAAACTTCGCCACATCCGTGGCTTTGGTGTTGACACCGGAGACGGATTGTTTGGCATCGCGGTTGCCAAATTGAGGGATAACGGAAATGTCCGCGTAGCCCGCGAACTTCGCATTACCGCCAGAGAGCTTCACGCCCATTGGCACGCGACCGAATGTTTCTGAAACGCTGCCGAAGTCAAAGGCTTGAGCGCCGCCAATCGTGGCCTTAAAGCCATCTTCCTTAACATGGACCGCTTCAATGCCCGCATACGGCGTGATCAAAATGCGATCTACCATGATCGGATAGGACGCGCGGATGCCGCCCATGAAGACTTCGGTATCCGTTTCCCCTTCGACATACCCCAAGTTCACTTGATTGAACTCATGATCACCCTTGGCATAAGTGATACCGGCCGTGACGTTGAGGTTGCCGAAATTCGTTCCGGCATAGATCGAAGCCCCGTAGTTCTTAAACTCATTGTGAGTCTTGGAACTATCGGCATCCAAATCACCCTTTTGATAGTGGATAGCCGCTCCAACATTGATATGTTGGCCAATGCGACCATCCAAACCAAAAATCATGCCGTAAGAGTCGGAATCGTAAGAAGCATCGCCATAGGATGTAGATGCTCCATCGACACCACCCTTACCTGCGAGGGCTTCAACCCACACGTTCGAGTATTTATCACTCATGGCATGGCGGATAATGGATTCATGAGCGTTATCAGTTAAGCGATAGGCTTCAGACAGGACACCCGCTTGAGCACTTAAATGCTCAAGGTCATTGGTTTGCTTCACACCATCCTTTGCACCCATCGCCATGGACAAATAGCGGATGTCGGCAAGACTTGATGCCGTATTTTGCTGCCCATCCATAATGGCGTTGATGTTGTTGGATAAACCGAAGGCCGCGTCTTTATCAAGAATATTCGTTGAACCGATTGTGACGTAAATACCCTTGTCGTTGTAATGCGTTTCGAGGATATTGCCTTCAAGATCCTTTACGGTGAGGTTTTCGGCCGCATCCATCGACACGAAGTCACGCACCAGATAATGATTGCCCCAAATGGCGTTATCCGTGAAGGCTAATTCAGCGCCTTCTTTGATGTTGAGGGTTTCCTTACCTTCACCATTCAAAACTGCATTGCCGTGCAAGCTATCGGTAGCCAAAAGCACTAAAGCGTCACTGCCAAGATTGACCGTATCCGTGGCATCGGTGGTTCCAATCGTCAGAGATCCGGTTTCACCAAAGCTCAAGTCGGTCGAGAGCACCGCCAAAGCCTTACCTTCCGTGTCTAGCTTCAGATCCTTCAATGCGCTCTCAAGTTGGTTTTCATTGAAGCTAAAGGCAAACGTTCCATCCGTGTCAACCGTGACCTTACTATTGACGATATTGTCCTTGAGATCAATACCAGCCAAGATGGCATCCTTACGAACAAACACGTCACCACCAGCCAGATCCAAAATGTCTGAATAGGTTTCGCCTGTGATTTCTGCCACAGTTTGCGGATCAGTCATTGTGGCAACAGAAGCCACTTGAGCTTTTTGTGCTGCACGGCCAATGGAGAAAGTTCCGGCCGTGACCTTGCCGGCCAAGGTCGTTGTAGTCCCTTCGGCTAGGGACATTTCATCGCTTACATTGATTATGCCGTTGTTGCGCAGCGTGCCATTCATTTCGAAGGAGTTAAAATTGAGCGTTCCATCTGCGAAGTTTGTAATGACCGCTCCGCCATTGAGAACAACAGCGCCGGCATTCATAACGGCATCGGCTTTATTTTTGACATTAGCACCTTCATTAATTGACACATCCGCGAAATACGCTTGGCCGCCCTTGTCATTCACAAACTCATTTACATCATTCGTGGTTTCATTAGCGAAGGTCTGAACACTCGATTGACCAATGTTTGTGTTATATGAAGTCGCTATAAACGTTCCTTTATTGGACAAAGAATTGGCTTTAAATGAGTTCCCGATCTTTAACTTGCCTTTTTCCTGTACTTGGATTTGACCCTCACCCGTGACCACACCTTCAATCAGGAAGACCCCGTTTTCAACACTTAACTTGGATTCATTCGTTTGCAATGTTACGGGACCTGAGACTTTGCCTTGGGTCGCAGACAATTCAGCAACACCTAACCGCAATGTGGAGTTGTCATTCACGTGCACCGCGGCTCCCACAACTTTAAATGTGGGATTTTGCCAGTCCGTGCTTAAGGCTTGAGTCATCTCAGCCTGCTCTCCGGCCAGTGTTAATGATTTACCATCTTCAACAAAAACATATCTGAAGTCTGTCAGCCCTTTAAAACCAATGTCAATGTTGAAGTCTCCATCATCAGCCACTGTCAATGAGGTGCGTATCGAACCAATAGGTTCTTCAGGGTCCGGGCCTTCCGGTTCCCCTGGCTCGCCGGGATCAACCGGATCTGTGTCGGTCATGGGGTCAAGTGTATTTTGAGTTGCAAGAACCTTTCCTGTTAAAACCTCAGAGGTGATCACTGATCCGTTTTTCACTTCTCCGGTATCAATCAGCTCATAAACATGCTCAAATGTGAAAGCCGGTTTTTCAGCTTCCCCTTCACGAGTCAAACTCACTGTATTAACTTCAGTACCCGTGAATTCAATGGCCGTACCGGTACCGAAACGGTTTTGGAATGAGTCAATGATGGTTTGGGCTTCAGCGGATCCGGCTACTACGTCAGTGATCACCAATTTGCCGCCGTCTTCCCAAGTAGAATAGTTGTACCAATCGTCTTTGAGCTTCCAACCAGTAGTCACAGTAGTTTCTGATGTACCATAAGAGTCCAACTCTGTTACTTTAGTACCCTCGTTAGGTGTATAGATCGTAATCGGTATTGGAGTGTTTACTGTTATCTCTGATTGTCCCGTTGATTCAAAAATAGCTCCGGCTTCGGCGTTGACAGTGCCAGTGGATTTATTCAAAAAACTTCCACCACCTGTGATCTCTAATTTTTGTGAAACTCTACCTATAACTCCACCGGAATGACAACGAGATCCCACACATAACTCAATATGATTAAATTCTCCAATGGCATATTTATTTAGGTTCATGACACCACTATTTTCTATAGCGGCAACGGCCATTGTTGGTTTCATCAAATTTGGATAAATAGATTGGTACAACGAGGTGTATCCAGACAAAGATTCAATTGCGCTATGCGACTCATTTCCAATTATGTTCATTACACCATTGACTAAATTTTCTACCTTTCCTTTTCCATAAGAATCTAATGAAGTATTGAAATCAGATCCACCATTGGCAATTTGATATATACCCGAACTTTCTTGACTGGCTTTAATCGTTAGTGACCCGGTGCCGGTGTTGCTAATAGTTCCAACGCTACCTCGTCCATCAGCGTTTATATAAATACCATGAGCGCTGCTACCTGTTCCACCTTGAATTGTTAATGTTCCTTCATTGATTATTGCTGCTGAACCTGCATTGGTTGCTAAATTCTCAAACGCATAGGCGTTAGTTTTAGTTCCCCCGGTAATAGTTACTGTCATTCCTGATTTAATCGTCAAACTTCCCGTGCCGCCATCGGCCAACGAGTTGTACAGTGTGTGATCTGTTGGCCTCATGTCTAAAATTGTTTGTTCGGGATCATCTGAAAACGTGTAGTTCCAATTAATCGCTTTACTCGTTTCATAGGGTTCGTACACCGTACATTTGCCATCGGCATCGTATTGATAATAAATTCCTCCCACTTGAATTAAATTAGCAGGTTCAGGAGCAGCCATGGCATGAGAGCTCATCGCCACCAACACCGCCGCCGACAGCATTGAAAGAATCGGCTTGACAGGCGTCTCTTTGCGCTCACTTTTACTTTTAACTCTAGACGATTGAATTTCACTGACGCACACCACGCAACGACGTGCGGCGTTATAAATAGACTTGTAAATTCTGTTCATTTGGGCTTTCCTCTGATGAGTTTTGAACATGACTTCAAACCCGCCTTCCTCTCTTTAAACCCAATAAAATCAGGCCTTGGAAGGCGATTGCCCGTCAAATGTCACAGGGGGGGGGTAGTGACCCTTTAGAACAGAAAAAAGCCCCAAATCGGGGCTTCAAAAACTTTTGCCGGCAAAAGTTTTTGGCATGAAAAAAGGGAACTCCCTTTCGAGAATTCCCCTTTTTTCGGCTACTTAAAACCGTTATTGCGTAGTACCGGTCGAGCCGTTTCCACGATAGCCCGTATCCAAGTCCATCACTTCGTAGGCCTTGTTGCGAATCGCGTCCACATCCACATTGTTCAAGCGATCCTCAGTTCGTTCAATGGTGTTTTGACGATCACCATCAATACTTAACTTACTGCCTAAGCCCGTCAAGGATTCCAAATCAATATTGGAAGAATCAGGCATATTCCCGGTCGATTCCAAAATGGCGATCCATTCTGAAAGGTCGATACGATCCCAATCCACCTTATCAAGGTCATCCAATTCAAGTCCGCTGCACACAGGATTCTTGGCGGTTCCGAAACCGTTGTATTTCGAGCCGAGCCTGTCGCCTTGCAAACGAATTTGCTCATTGAAAATACGCGACAACGGAGAGTTAAAGCAACAGTAGGTCTGACGTTTTTCTATGCATACGCCTAACACTTTCTTTTTGCAGTAACTGCCCACATAGTGACAGTTCTTCGTGTCGCGCTTGCTGATCATCTCATACTCTTCCTTTTCGCACTTCCAGACAATTTGGATGATCATGGTGGCGACCACATAAGCCGTGTAAACCCACATGACAAAACCCAAAGCCGCTCCGGCGGCGGTCTGTCCAGCCGCTTGTGAAGTAGTCTCTGATGCAGCAGAACTGGCTATGGCGTCAGCTGCCGCATCCATCCCTGCTTCTCGGAAAATATTAGCCAACGCTTCTGTGCATTTTTTCTCTAATTGAGAAATCAACTGATCCACAAAAGTGTCCACGGGACTAAAGAAGTCTGAAATGGATCCGGAAATGTTGTCAACGAAATTCGTGAAAGGCTCTGAAATCCAGGAAACGCCTTCGCTAACAATGTCGGCGGCATCATTGCCGACAAGATCACGCCACCCGCTTGCCATATCGGCCACCAGTCCCGGCGTATCTTTGGCTTTTTCCACATCTGACACCGCGCTTCGCAATTGGTTCGTGAGCTTAATCATCTGAATGTAAGACCCCAAACCAATGCCCCCCGTTGACTCACAACAGTCTTGCACACCGCCCACGGCGATTTTGCATTGTCCCGGTGTACCGGTGAAAATAGAACATTTTACATTGTCGGCATGTGTCGGATTGTCACTGCCATCGCGTCCCGTACAGGTCATATCCTGAGTCATGTACTGCGCGGCGTTCATTAACGCGTACACTTTTCCGAAATCTTTGCTGACGGTGGTTGTCGTATCAAGACATTCACTACCCATGCAAGCGATGTCGCCGGGACAGTTATACGTGGTTTCTGATGAGGAATTATCAACCACCACATCTTCGCCACAGTCATAGGTCACATCATTAACATAACACTGACCGGACGCGCCCTGAGCCCCGTCCACGCATACGCTGCTGATAAAACCGCATTTCGGATTATCACGGTATTTGGTGCAGCTATCGAGGTTCCCACCGTTGTTGACCGGGCATTGCGTTTGTCCTTGAGCATCCACCCAGCAGTCCATCTGACCTTTATAGAAATCGAAGTCAGCGTTCACCTCGACTTCTTTGCAAAGATTGGGAATGTTCAACAATGGCGATGGGTTAAGCATATCCGGGCACACTTCCACCCCGTCGATCCAAGCGCAGCCATTTGATTGAACCTCGGGCATGCTGATGCACTTCACGCTCCCAGATGCGAAGCTATCCTGCACCCCGTAGGCCGCTTCCAAACAACTGTTCGGCGTCCACGATTCATCGTGAACAGCTTTATCCGGATCAAAATAAACCTTGATGCGTCCGAAACCTTCACCGCCGCCCGTCACGGAAACGCGGATCTTAAACGACACCACGTCATCCTTGTTCACATTACGGAAGTATTTCGTCAGATCCACATTGGGGTTCCTTTCCCAAGAGGTACTTAATTCGCAAGCACCGGCGGTTTCTGGCGGGAAAGTATTGGTTCCGTAAGGACCGCCCCAAACGAGTTCTTCTTTACCCGGTGGTCCAACCCACACTTGCATATAGTCGTCCCACTTGGCGTATTCCAAAACAGCTTTTGTAATGGCTTCCGGATTAGGCACATAGACTTGTGTCCATTGTTCAAAGATCTTACAGCTACCGCTCCAGTAGTTATCACCCACCTTACCGATCCACAACTGTGTACAACCCTTACCGCAATTGTCCAAGTTATAAGGACCGTCATAGTGTCGGATCACACCGGCGTCATAGGCGTGAAAGATCTTGCAGGAACCGGACCGGTCCAACACTTGCGAGCAGTGCTTGTAGTCCGGAATATGCTCGACAGAGGAGTTCGCGATAATTTGCGTGTCGGCCTTGCAATCGGCAAATTCGGACGGATCAAGTTTTTCCAAGAGATCCTTGGTGGCATCGAGCATCGGATCGTCACTCATATCCTGACGATTCATGTTGGCCATTTGAACAAGAATTCCATAGACCGCCCCTTCGATTGTGGGATTTTCGCTTTGAGAATCTTTTAAAAGATCTTCTTTGGCGGTTTCGCCCTTATCGTTTAACTCAGGGCTACTGTCATGGTAGCCCTTGATTTTTTCAATATGATCGGCGCCATAGAGATAGTTCACCGACGAATTCTTATTGCCCTGCGGCATTAAGTCATCGGTCGTCATGTTGACGCTTTTGTCTCCCATGGGGATGGAGACATTGCTGCCGGAGACGCTGGGGAAGTTTTTGAGCGCGCTGTCGCCCAATTCCATGCCGTATTGCTGCGTTTCCTTACCCAAAGCGCTCATATTGGTCTCGCCGCCTATCGCCCATGTCGGAGCAAAGAAGATGGAAGCGGACACCGTGACGCAGACGGTTTTCTTTAAGAATCGTAAAAAGCTTCGCATAGTGTTCGTACTCATTAATAATTGCAGCAATCAATCCAACGCCAAACGGTATAAACAGGATCCTCGCCCAAAGCGGGGAACATTCGGTTCATCCCCCACGTGAGCACCGACTCTCCGAACGCGTGAGAACTGTCTGTCTCCGGTTTCGGATAGAGCAGCGTGAAGCGGTATTGGTTTTTGGGGATGGTGGGCTCGATTTCTCCGCCGCAGAGGCGTTCATCGCCCATCGTGCCCCACATGATGCCCCGTCGATGCAGCTGCGCCATGGTGCGAGCGCTCATGAGGCTCGTCTGACGAAGAACCGCCCCGCCTTCGGTGACGTTGCCGGTGATGGGATAGATCGTTCCCCAGGATCCGGCGCACCACCACAAAGTGTCGATTGGTTTGCCGAACGTCGAACTGGTCGCGTCAGCTAGGCAAGCGGACGTCGCTAAAGGATTAGCCACCAACGCCGCTTCGAAATGCGTGAAAAAGGCAAGCGTGTCGTTATTCCATGTCGGATCCACTTCGCTTAAAAACATCACGTCCAAGTCACGATAGCCCCCGGCATTGCAGTGCGCCGGAACAAACATGTCGAGCATGATCATCAAAGGGAAGGCGTAGATGTGATAGTGTCGGAACGCAAAATAGTCTTCTTCTCCCCATTCGGTCTCGGCAATGTCGTGTCCAAGAAACGTTTTGTCAAATGGGAGACGAGCGCCGTTTAAAGCGCTCATGCACCCCGGAACGTGCTCGTATTCAACCAAATGCGAAGGTTGCCAAAAACTCGTCACAATGCCCGGGCGTGGAACACCCGCGCCATCGGTGCACATGCAAAGCGCCTGCCGGGCCGCGCCGTCGGGCACACGGTCGCTCCCTTCAGCGCCGCTGATTGTCAAACCGGACACCCTGATTGGAAACACACACGACCAACAAATGTCTGTGATGAGCGCGCTGCCAATCACTTCGGCATTGGTGCAGCCCGGTGTGCTGGTGGCTTGCCCTGCGTTGACTGAGCTTGCGATGAACAGAGCGCTCAAAAGGCCTAAGAGACGTTTTCTCATGATTCGTCTCCTTTGATTGTTTTAATTTCTTCAACCAAAAAGACTTTTTTATCGTTATCGGCTGTGACAATGGATGGGGTCACGCGCAACTGCCACCGGCTTTTCACTTCCGGGGTGAGCAGATAAATCGGCGCATCGAGCCAATCGGTGATTTCCTTGTATGAGTCCCAGCCTTTGTCGCGGTCAATGCGCGTGACAAGATAGGAAATGACCGCGCCGGGGTGTTCTTTTTCCCATGTCTTTCTTTGGCGATCAATTTCCTTGCGTTCTTCTTCGTCCAAGGGATCAAAGATCATCATGACCTGTGTGAACGGCATGATGTCCAAGGGATTGATAACGGTTCCGGCGGCGTGGATGATGTTGCCATCGGCATCCTTCATGTCCTGCGTGACCATGATGGAGGGATCAAGTTCACGAGTGACCGTTTCACCGGCTTTGGCAAGCGGCTCAAAATGCTGATTTGTCCATACGCGCTTAAGCGCTGCTTCTTTCTTGGCTTCCCAGTCAATTGCCGCGGCGCGGGCCATCATCACTTTGATCATGTCAGGCTCGGCGATCTCAAAGATCTCGCCCTGCTGACCCAAGTCCCCTTTTTCGTCATGCTCAATTTGGCGCAAAAGCCACTCGTCATTGTCCAAGCCTTCGACTTTTGCAATGAGTTCAGGCTTGGCAGTTTTCGCGGCGGGATCCTTTAAGGGATCGCGGATCGCGCCTTTGGCCCGAACAACGGTGGGCACCGCCTTCACCCCAAACGCTTCAAAAAGGGTCGGATCCAGGATGCAGTTGATGACCGGTTCTTTTTCGGCTGCAAGTTCTTGCATTTCGCGGATGCCATCGGCAATACCCTTGCCATCGGGCACGCCGCGCATTACAAAGATCACGTCATCACGTCCGCGGTTTTTATCAAACATGGCGCGCAGCACTTCACGGTCAAGAGAGTACGAAATAAAGATGTAGGTGATCGGGCGCTTGTACTGAAGCGCATTGGGATCGGCTGCATCCGACGCCAAGGCCAACTCGGGCATATCGTCTTTTTTAAGGATGTCCTTATCCATGAGAGGCGACTGACGGCGTAAAAGATCGGCAAGTTTTAACGCCTCATCAAGCTTCTTATTGGTAGGCTTAATGGCGCACGATCCGCCTTCTTCCAAACCGTCACAACCAGGCTTGGCCAAAAGCAAATCCTTTTGTCGAACCATTTCCTTCAATAACGCTTCGCCTTCAGCGAGTTTCCCCTCTTTGGGGTCTTTTCTGAGCTTATCGGTTTTATCCCGGATGGCTTTAAGGTCATCGGCCGTGAATCCGGGGTTATCGGCTGCGTAAGCTTCAGGTATGAGCCAGTCTAAGAGTGAATATTGATCCGGGAAGAATTCTTTCAAGCGTTCTTCGGCGCTCTTATCCATTTCTTCTTCGGCATTGAAGTCTTTTGGCTTAACAGAGCGGATGCGGTTTTTAACCGATGCGGGCAAGTGTTCACGATTCACGGTTTCTTGTGTGGTCGTATGAACAATCGCCGGGGCGGCTTCAGGCGCGGGTTTCGCAATCGCGCTATCCCAAGATCCCTCAACAATTCGCTTTTGAGTAATGGCCTTTGTCTCACCTTGTCCGTCTTTGACGGTGTAGGTTCCTAGTGTCTTACCGGTACCGCTAGAAGCGATAAAGCCCGCCTTGTCATCGTGGATGGCTCGGCTTTGTTCGGGCGTTGTACCGGGAACGATGAACTGCTCGGTTGTGACCGGTCCTTTCGCCAAACGAGCGTTCACTTCTTTTTCGCGTTCAGCCCACGTATCACGGATTTCGATTTTCTTGGCCTTGCCTTGAGCGGCGAGCTTGGCGTTTTCCTCACGCATCTTGCGCGCCATGTCAAAAGCCATATCCGTCTGCTTCTTTTGAAGATCCGTGATGGGCAACCCTTCGGAGGTATAACCAACAATGCGCTCGAATTTAACGCGCGCGCCGTTTTTCTTAATAAACGCGGCAAGGATCTCATCTCGGCGCTTTAAGGCTTCCGCTTCCTTTTGTTCGGCAAACTGTTCGGTCAAAGACTTTTCGTCTTCGGATTGATCGGTTGATTGAGCAGCCGCAGAAGCGCTAAAAGCCGCGATAGCGGCTCCAAGCATAATCGTCAAGGTCTTTCCCTTACCAAAGGACATAAGCCCTCCCAAATACGTTTTTAGCGCTCACACTGCCCCAGTAACGAGAGTCAAAGGACCATTCGTTTGTCCCCAGCACCCACCACTCGTCATCCTTTAACGTGCGTTTACCGTAAAAGCGTGACAACACCTGCGGGGGCGCCCCGTACAAGTGCGCCAACCCACGGGCTTTCACTTCGCCGTTGACCGTGATCTCCTTGTTGGGCTTGACCTCAACCGTGTCCCCCGGCTGGGCCACAAAGATCTTTGCCATGAGGATCCCCGGCTTCATAACCGGCGCTACGGACTCCGGCGCGTAAAACGCGAACACCTCCCCCTTGCGTGGGGTTTTGTCCCACATGTCAACCACCATCACTCGCGCGTCAAGGCTCGTGACCAATTGGCGGTCCACCGTCACCTTGAAGCGGCTTTGAAAATAAAGCCCCGCGATGACAAAGGGCAGAAGCGCCAACAATGCCTTGACCCAAAAACGCTTCGTCACGTTTTATTCCTTGGCTGGCGGCAAAAGTTCCGCGGGATCCAGCACCCACTCGGGCGGCACACTCATCACTTGCGCGGAGCTAAAAAGCGCCACACCGTGCGATTGCATCCCCTTTAAGGTCTCGAAGACCTCTTTTAACGCCGCGTCCCCTTCAGCCTCCGAGTGATAGCGTTCGGCCGCCTGCATCGACAAGGCCATCATGTCAACCACACGGATTTTTGGCACTTGTTCCGGTGCGACCGTCATCGTCTTTACTAAGCCAAAAGTCACGGCGGACGATAAAAGCACACTCACCGCCACTGTCGTCACCAACGTGGCGAGCGACACTTCTACTTTTTTCTCTTCCATGGGCATTTCCTCTTAGTAACTGGCCTGACCGCGCTGACGCAACACTTCGCGAATCGCATCGGCCAATTCCAAACCTTTATCCTGCAAGACCTTGATCGCGTGAATGTCTTCCGGCGTTGTGGAGTAGGCAAGGTTTTGGAAGGGACTCACCACCAAGCGACCCACGCCCTTACCCATTTGCGAGTCCACAAAGATTTCGGAATACACGCCGGGCTTTGTCTTCACCTTTTCCAATTGATGCCAACCGCCGGGCGACAAAACCAAGCGCTTACTTTCTTTCAACTGCGCAATGGTTTCGGCCTTTTGACCCAACAAGAGGAACGTGGCCGTGTTTTCCGCGATGGCGCGCCCCACCGTGTTTTCGTACAAGTCACTCACCGACTGCGTGGCGATGATGGCGCTGCCGCCATACTTACGGAACTTACGGTAGGCGTGTTCCATAAAAACGGAGATTTCACCCTCTTTCAAAAGTGCCCAGGCTTCGTCAATGATCAAAAGCTTCTTGCGGTCGCGCTCGCCCAAGTACATTTCATTTTGAATTTGGTAGATGAGCTGCAAAAGCACCACCTGACGCAAGTGTTTGCGTCCCTGCAATTCGTCCAATTCCAATACGGTGAAGGGATTGGAGAAGTTGATGTTGTTTTTGCCGTTGAAGTACCGGCCATAGGCCCCGCTGGTCGTAAACGGGAAAAGACGCGTGGCCAAGTCACGAAGACGTTGATCCTCTTCTTCAGAACAGGCCACGGCAATACGGTCAACGGTCATTTCCTTGCCGTACATGTCCCAGCAGCCCTTCATGATGCGTTTCAAACCCGTCACTTGGAATTCGTCCAAGGTGCCGGATTCGCTGGCCATGGAGCAGACGATGCTCACAATGCCGTCTTCTTCTTCCTCGTACTTGTCAATCAACGGGAAGGGATTGAGACACACCTGACTTTGTTCATCAAACTGCACAAAGTCACCTTTGAGAAGAGAATTGAGCTTGGCATAGGACTTACCGGCGTCCACCACCCAGATCTGCGCGCCTTCGCTCGCGTAGCTCAAGATGATTTCGTTGAGCAGGAACGACTTACCGGAACCGGATTCGGCCGCAATCACGCAGTTCTTGTTGGAGGTCGAGTCGTGAAGCGAGAGCGTCATCAATTGCCCCGTCTTACTCATGAGCAGCACGTGCGGCGTCCCCGTCCCCTTCCACTCCGCAAAGACCGGAATCAAGGCCGGGGCTTCTTTTGAAGAGAGCGTCTTGTAGTACGAAAGATCGTTTTTAGCCGTGCGATCACACCCCAATGGGAGACTATTGGCAAAGACAGGGAGCATGATGAATTCATCATCGAGCAGGTGAAAGCCCATGGAGCTCCATTGCGTCTGCAAGGTTTGCGCCGCCTGAATCGCTTCTTTCTCGGTCCTACCGAACACCGTGGCCGTATAACTCATAAAAAGCGGACGGCCGCCGTCACGCATGGACTTGTCAATCAAGTCGCAGTCGGCTTTCTTGTCGTTAAGCTCCGAGACGAAATTACGCAGGGGCCCCTGCGTTTGATTCACATACATCTGGCGCTTGTGAATCAAAGCGTTTTTCACTTTCACCGCGTCATCAAAAAGAACATTGGCGGTGATCATGTAGTTTTGATGCACCGTGCTGATGCCCTCCATCACATCGCCCACAAAGCCCAAGCCTTCACCAAAGAAGATGCTCTTAGGGTTGGTCTTGGCCGACATGGTTTTGATGTAAATCGGATGCTCGCCTTCTTCACCGATGCGAATTAAGCGCGGATTGACTTCCATCACGGACGACATCGGATCCAAAATCTGGCTATTGATGTCCTGGTATTCGTCGTACTCGATGTAAGGTTCGTTGCGCCACGTGCTCAACGGGTTCCAGTTCATGATGGTCATCATCAACCGGATGTAATCGGCCGGGCCCACAGCAAACGGCGGAAGCGGTACACCGCCCAAAAGCGATTCCACTTTCAAGCGCCAAGTCTTTGCCATCGTCAGATCTTCTTCGGTGGGCAATTCATTTTCAATCGGGATCTTCACGCTCACGATCAAGCGAACGTTGTTGATCATGCCGATATCCACCATGCCCTCACGTTGGCTCTTCAATACGATAGGCTCTTCGGTATGACGGCTTAAAAAGGCCACGCGGTCTTTGATGAATTCGCCCAAAAGCGGATGATCAAAGTGGTCGCGCAGCATCAGATAGTTGGTGAGACTGCGGCGGATGTCCGGACTCTTGTACAGGCAAAACTGCATACTGGTGCCCGGCGGATACTCTTGATTGAGCAAAAGCTGCAAGTGATCGTATTCCGCATCCCCGCCCCCGGTTAAGGGATAGCAGTCAAAGACAAAACCCAGTGTCTGGTCGGCGCAGATAAAAAGCCCCGACTCGTCATCAAAGCCCACAGCGGGGAAAAGGCGCTTGGCCCTCACCTCCTCGTCAATGAGCACATCGTCCCACTTTCTTTTTAAACCGAAAACCGTCATTGTCTGTCATCCTTTAGGGCTTGGCAGGAGCCTTCGCGTCTGTTTGAGGTTCCAAGAAGTTGCGCAGCGACCGGGGCTTGCCTTCCACACTGCGACCATCAGGCGCAATCACAAAAGGCACACCTTTCACACCCAATAACTGAGCGGTCATCAAGGTTTGGTCATAACCCTGCGTGTTACAGACTTCATCTCTCGGCAACGCTTTAATCTTGTCCGGTCCGCCGATAAAGGCTTCCAATTTCTGTTTTCCATCGGCTTTAGCGCAATAAAGATGCTTGGCCACTTCGTTACTGGCCGCACCCAGAGCCGGCACCACATAGAAATTCACGGTGTAGTCCTTGAGCAATTGCGCATCGTCTTTGACTTCCGTGATCAAGCGATGACACCACCCGCAGTGCGGATCCACAAAGGCGGAAACCACCTTCGGACCGGTACCCAAGGTGAGCGTGTTCATGCCTTCCGGTGTCAAGCCCAAGTCTTCAACAGGAATTCGGCTTGTTGCATCGGCAATCTCTTCAATGGTTTTGAGTTCTTTCTTTTGCCAAACGTCAATTAAGTCGCCCACCAAGACAAAACGGCCGTTTCCGCTCATAAAGAGAATTTGGCCATTGTCACTATGCACAGCGTGCGCATCATCAAAGTCCAACTTCACCACGCGGTCAATCTTGCCCACGCTCATAATGGCTTCCTCAAGACGCTTGGAGAGCTTGTCTTCGTTCTTGCCTTCGATAGCATCGGGCTTGACAGGAGCAGCCTTTAAATCATCGGCTTTGACATTGGCATAAGCCTTCGTCTTAGGATTAGCGGCCAATTTTTCATTCAATTTGGCGGCGACAGCTTCTTCCACGGACGCCGGTTTTTTCAGGTCTTTTAAGACAGCCGGTTCGGGATATGTTTCAGTTTGAGATGCAGCCGCTTCTTCAGCTTTACCGTGATCCGTGGACGGTACTTTCGTAATCAGCCACGCGGTTAAGGCCAAGTTCACAGCCAAAACCAACGCGCCAACGGTGGCTAACGTCTTAATCGTTTTGTTCTGCTTCGGGTTCGGCTGTTCAATCTGTTTTGTTTCTTGATCCATACCATTCTCCACACGCTTTATCGGTTCACGCGGTGTCTAAAAATCTTGTAGCGGCGAATCGAACTCACCGCTCCGTCACAAATGTCCATGATGGCCACACCCTTGAGCGTGCGGAAATTCATCATGATGACCGGCACCGTGTTTTCCAGATTGAATAAACGCTGCAAACCACGGGCAAATTCATTGGCATCTTGTTTTTCGTCCAGATAGACGTTTTCCTTGGCTTCATCGACATGCGAATTCACCGAGGTCACGGCGGAATTAACGCGTTTGAAAAGCGCCATCGGCACTACGAGCCAGCCGCCTTTGCTGTCCCAACGGAAGACGAGTTCAGAGGGACACTCAACCTCGCCTTCCGTTCTCTCGTTAGTGATCTCACTCATAATCGTTTCTGTCCTTTCCAAAGCGCCGGACAAGCTCACCACTTGCCCGGCCCCTTGCCAGTCTTACATCAAGCCGTTCGTTAACTGATAAACGGCAGCTACCTTGTCAGCTTCCACCATGGCGGCGCTCATGATGGCGTCAATCACGGTCGGGGCTTGATACAAGCCCATACCGCCCGCGACACCGATCACGAAAGCCATGATGGATTGGCGAACAACGCCCGCCACCAAGCCAACGAGAATCATGCTCACTGCGATGATGCGGCCCAACGTACCCTGCATCCATTCGACAACCGTGTCGTACACGTCATCGAATTCCGTACCGCCGGTACCGGCACAAGCCATTCCAGCGAATACGGCGAGCAACAAGCCGAGCATCAAATAGCCGACGAGCTTATCTTGAGAGATGTTTTGCATTACGAGACTCCTTGAGTTTTTCTAATGAGTTATGGCCTTCTCTGGCTTCCTGAACAGAAACGCCACCACGCATTTGCAACGGGGCAAATGCCGTCATGGCACGGTGAGATTCGTCTTTGTAAATCCAGCGACGCGGTTCAATTTCCGTGTACACAAACCCCGGAGAGATGAGGTCGTCGTTTTCGTCAATCCACGGGGCAATCCAAATGCGCATCACCACGGCCGGCGTGCGGATCGGAACCGGATGCTCAGGCAAACGCGGTGAGACATAGTTATCAATCACCTCGTCGCCATTGCGAGTGATGGAACCGACCGTCACTGTCGTCACGGTCTTGCCATCCCCATCACCGGCTTCAACCAGATCCGCTTCAAAATTAAAGTTGCTGCCTTCAGAGCGTTGGCAGTCTTCGCACTCTTCGTTGTAGGCGCCGTCCTTACCTACTCGGCTCGGAACCGCCCCATCGTTAGTGGCTTCATAAACATCACGGGCGCTATGGCAGTACACCGAATCCGGCATACCGGAACAGGCGAACTCTTCTTCGCCCACGTTGAACCAGGCGCACCCTGAAAGCGATGCGGCGCCCATCGCGGCAACCGCCGCTAAACAAATTCTTTTAACGGTTAAATTCATGGCGGATATCCTTAATTAATTCCGGAAGACGACGAATGAAGCTGTAAAGCCCTGTGAGAATCCTTCGGGCGATCTCACAGGCGCCCACCACAACCGCCGTCACTATCGAAGCAATCGTGATCGTCAGCATGGTCCAACACACGCCGATTAATTTCTCGTCGGACAAGCCCGTCAATAAACCGGTTTTGCTGGCTACCAGTAACCAAAACGGTGTCAAGCAAAAACCAATCAATAAAAAGTTGTCTGTCAAAGCACGAAAAAGTTGTTTCATCATTTCTGACCCTCAAATATGTTTTTCAAGTCGTTCATCAAACCAATAAGGGATGGGCTCAAAAGAGATCATCCAGACATGCATGAAGCTGTATAAAGAGGCGATGACCAGTGAAAGCCAGTAAAACGGTCTCATTGCCTCTGACCCGAGTCCCAACACGAAACAGTTGAGAATCACAAAAATGGGCAGCCCCAAAAAGGCCGGCATATTTCGGGTATCAAACATCAGGCCGCACTCAATAAACTGCTTAAAGAGTTCTTGACAGTCCAATGAGACTTGCCTTACCTGAGAGCTGGCAGTCAGCCAAAAAACTCCCATCAGTAGGCCATACATCGCAAACACAACCAGCATGAAGAAGTCGTATTGACCAAAAAGGGCGTACAGACCCCAAACCGCCGCCACAAACAAAGGCAGAATCACCGTTCGGACAAGCGCCAAGCGGTACAGGAACGTGTTGATGCGCTTGAAGTCATATTCATGCTCTTCAGTCCAAAAGGGCTCGGTCATCACAAGCACGTCCACCTTGCAGTTTTGGCAGTAGTCGGTCCACATGGCCCTACTCCCCTATCGGTTCCACCGCTTGGCATACGGGTTTTCAAAGGCGCCTTCGGCTGTCACCTTCAACTGCGTCCCTGAAATCACCACCACGTCCACCTGCCGGCCGGCATTGATTTCCACCACCGGGAAAATGTCCTTGGCCATGTCTAAGTAGAACTGGCTGATACGCTCAAGCGAATTGGAAAAACCTTTAACCGCGGCGCCTTGCAAAGCGTCGGAGGAATAAACTTTTTCGTACTGAACCGTACCGTCGGAGCTCGTTGTAATCGTCGGCACTTGGTTCACGTCAAAGGCGTCCGACAAGCCGGAAGCAAAACCGGCCACAAGACTTCGGGCAATGATCTGGCCTTGCTTACTCACCAAGCGCCCCTTCACGCCTTCTTTGCCGTCTTCACCGGCCACGTAGCTGTCCAATTTCGTCTCGATGACGCTGCCGTCCGTGCGGATGCAGGAAAGCATTTCACCGCGCAACTTCACGCGTTCGCTTGCCAAATCGCCCCGACCTCCGGTCAAGAGGAAGCACTCACGCACGTCTGACGTGTAGCGGTTAGGCAAAATCGCTTCTTTGCTGATACGGATAAGAAGCGGTGTGGGATTGTCGAAACCACCCGCGTTCGTGGCAAAGTCACCGCCGGTGAGAATCGTCCCTGTGATGATTGAACCGGCCGGAATGTAAGTTCCGCTTTCACCCTTGTCCTTTTTCTTGTCGGCTTTACGAGCGGTTTCCTTCTTTTCCGGCTCGGCAATCACGGAAATAGAAAGCGAGCGTCTTTTCGCACCCTTCTTTCCATCCCCTTCGGCTCCTTCACCCCCTTCGGCATTAGGGTCATTAAAAAGTTGATCGGCCGATGCGCGACCCGGAATTCCCCCGGCTTGCAACTGCTGCAATTGCGCTTCAATCGCCGTCAGTTTGCTTTCAAGATCTTTTTGAGCCTTAGCGTTATTGCGCTGCTCTTGATTGCGCAAAGCCGTGATGTCTTTTCGTAATTGATCGTTTTCACGTTGCAGACGACGAAGGCTTCCGCTCATGGAATCCATCGTCTCGCCACGGGCCGAGCGGTCCGTGAACACGTTTTTGACTTGATCGGCCTTGGGATCGGTGCCCCGAGTGCGCTGCGGGGGATCGGATTGGAAAAACGCAATCGCACTGACCACAACAGCCGCCGCACCCACAATGGCAAAAAGACGCTTGCGGTTGGGGGGCATCGTTTCCCAAGATTGTTTGAATTTATCGAACATGGCGCGCCCCTCCCTTATCGGAACTCACGCTTGACAAGCGGTTTTCTGACGGTTCCGCTCGGACGCTCTTGTTCACGTTTCACGGCGACATACACTTCGGTCACTTGCTTCGGACGCAAAACCTTTAACGGATAACTCGTCACCGCAGCCGTGTTCCAATCACCGCACTCTTGTTCAATAAACTCAATGGCTTCATCGCTCACGTTTTCAATCGTGCCGACATAAACATTGATGTTGTGACCTTCAAGAACTTGACCGTCCTTGAAGTTGATGGAGAGCCCATCCTGAATACAACGCGGCAGTTGATCCTTACGGGAGACGCTGCGAAGCGTGTAGCCTTGCGGTACATTGCCCAAGGCCACCTCGCGGAACGTGTCACGAAGCATCGTCACGTAAGGCTGGCCGGCTTCCCAGGCTTGAGCGGCATCGCTGTCGCCCATCACCATGCCGGACGCAGAGTTGCTCGCCAACGCACGCATTGTCTCTTCAGGCAGCTTCAATTCCACCTGACGCGGTGCAATGCGCTCCGGAATCATCGTCACTGAAATCGCAATATCTTCCCGGTTCTTTTCGGTAATGAAAGCCGTTACAGGCTTTGTTTGATCCGTTGAGATGTACACCACGCGGCCGCGCACACAGGCTTCGCCGCAGTCATCCCCTTTACCGCCTGTCAAATCGGTTGAGAGCACTTGGGGAGACTTAAACGGCGTCAAAATCCGATTGGGCTGATTGCGCGCAATCGGAATGACCGTGTTTTGTCCAGGAAGAACCAAGACCGTACCGCTGCGGTTAATGACAGACGTAGCCACGGAGTCCGACGGCGACTTCATCGCGGGCTCCTTCTTAGCCTGTGAAGCCTTTTCATTTTTCTTCGCATCGGGGCGTTGACCGCTTTGAAGCGCGGCAGCATTATCGGTCTTGGCAACGGTTGAAACCGGAACAGCCGGAATCTCCGTTGCGGGTGCTGCTTGAGCGCCCACAGACCAAGCCATTGTGATCGCACAAGCCAAGAGAGTTAAATGTTTCATCTTTTGCATTCCTCTTTTCTTATTGGTTCTTCACTTCGTCTTCAGCCTTCGGGCGATAACGAATACCTTGTTTTTCCGCCTTCTTGCGTTCGCGCATTTCTTCGCGATGACGATCCTTTTCAGCCTTTTCAATGGCGTTCTTCGTCATCGGACGACCTTCATAGGTATTGATGTAGTGAAGAATCGGTGCGTATTGCTCAATCGTGAACTTGAACTCATACGTGCGTTCGTTTTCGTATTCGTCTTCAAGGGAGTTGCCGATACGCGTGTAGGAACGGCCATAGACAAACACCTTGCCGGTACTCTTTTCGTAAACCACCTCGCGCGGTTCAAAACGAATAGAAATACGTTCATCACGCAATGTCTGCGCATTGGCGTGAATCGCATCAAGCGTTTCGTGATAGATCTCGGGAGAAAGGAGCGGTTTCAAACGCTCGGCAATAAAGTTGACGTTGCCCGGCTGCACATTGCCGATCAAAATGGCAATGGCCATACCCCAGGATTCGTAATAGTTTTGACTTGCACTGGCTTCGGTCACTTGAGCTGGATCGGTCAGTGTCCAAGGCGTAATGGTTACGACCGTTTCCTTATTGACCAAAGCCAATCCCAAGACAATGTTGGTTGCTGCCATGGCAAAGAGCGATACGCGCAGCCAATTGGCTTCGGCGCGCAATCCCTCCAAATTGTTTTTCAGATTCTTAAAAAGCATGAGCGACCCCTTCGACTACGGAATGAGACGTTTGATGAAGGGGTTGATCATTGACGGGCATTTCGTGAACCCGAACCCCCAGTGAAAAAACATGTGTCGGAGGTAGCCGTCCGGATGATTGTCACGAAAACGCCCATAGAGCTTGGCGACAAACATGCCGATCAAGAAACAGATAAGCGCCTGTTCGATAACGATCCCGATGACCAATCCGGCGATCATTGGGACGATTTCGTCGGCGGGCCAAAACAAAATATGCATCGGCTCGTCCAGGCGGGTTGGAATCTGTATTTGTTGCATGAAGGCTCCTCGTTTTTTAAAAACAAGGCAATTAAAACAACCCGCTTTACGATTTCGACCCCAATTAGGCACGGTTTTTGTTGCCTAAAATGGATTTTTTTGAAAAAAGAGCTTGACAAGAAAAAAAGGGGCTCCGAACTTAAACAGCCGGAAACCCCTCTCAGTTCATTGACGGATGCACAGCCATTACAACAGCCTCCCCCCCGGTCAACCATTGCATGCCTATACACAGCCAGTGATTTGACTGATGAATCGGACTAACCACCGTTTCATCAATCGCCCCCTATAGCGTTCCATACCATAGGGGTTTCTACACTCGGAGAAAAACCCTCCGACGGTGAGCGCTGGAGAAACACGAATAACGTTGGCTCACGTGGGCAATTGTATTATCGGTTCAATTTCCAAAATACCGATTTAGACCCTAAAAAACGGTTCTTTTTCTTGAATTTTGTAGGGTCGTATTTTTCTAACTTGTTGATAAATAAAATGATTTAAAAATTAAAAAACGGAAATTTTCCGTTTACATTTTTAACCCCAAAATGGCTCCAAAACTTTTGCCGGCAAAAGTTTTCGAAGCCTTTTCTTTTCCATTACACTTTCATTTATTGTTTTCAAATCGCCGGAGCGAAAAATGATTCTTTCCGTTAACCAGTACCAAATCGACATTCTTATTAAAAAAGACTCAAACCTCTGCTACGTCATCCCGAAATACCAGCGCGAGTACACCTGGGGCCAAAAGCAGTGGCAGGAACTTTACGATGACATTAATGAGAACAATGACGGCTACTTTATCGGCTCTATTATCTGCATTAACAATTCCAAAGATGCTGTACAGGTTAGTCCCTTAGAAGTCGTTGATGGCCAACAGCGCCTAACAACGCTCTGTCTTCTTTTGACCGCCATCTACAACAAGCTTAACGAACACCGCTCTGAACTCAACGATGACGATATTGATGAACTCATAACACTCAGAAAGTCGCTCATCTGCAAAGGCGCTCCGAACGATTTGATCCTCTGTCCCCAAATCCAAAACTACAACTTGGCCGATTTCAAGACGGTCATGTCCGACAATAAATTAATTAAAGAAAGCAGACGAGAAAGAAATTGGGGTAATCGGAAAATCGCCAAGTGCTACAACTACTTTTTAAAGCGCATAGAAGAGGATATCGAAGAATCCTCCAATGCAATCCAAACCATTTTGGAAATTAAGCGTAAAGTCTCCAAAGCGATCCTGGTGAAGATCGAAGTCGCCAGCCATGCTGAAGCCTACATATTGTTTGAGTCACTGAATAATCGCGGTACTCCCCTGACTGCCATTGACTTAATGAAGAACCTCATTTTGGCCAAAGCTGAAGAAAAGCGTTTAAACAGCGATGATTGCTTTGAAGATTGGCAAACGCTGCTGGGGTATCTGACCGATAACTACGCCACGCAAGAACGATTCTTCCGTCATTACTACAATGCGTTTAAGAACCGTTTGAACGAACCCTATCGAGCAAAAGATCCGAACAAAAAGGATCCGTTGGGTTCTATTGCAACGCGTTCAAACTTGTTGGTCATTTTTGAACGTCTCATTAAAGACAATTTGCCTCACTTCTTGCAAGATATTCTTCAAGCTGGTCAAATTTACTCACAGCTTATTTTGAACACTGAAGAAAAAACAACCTTTACAAAGGATTTGACGAACTTGAGCCGAATCCAAGGTGCGCCGTCTTACTTGCTTTTGCTGTTTTTACTCAAAGAACGTGAAAAATTGAATTTAAGTGATGCCACACTGTTGAGCACTATTCAATTACTCACCCGCTTCTTTGTCAGAAGAAACATTACCGACACACCAAATACGAGAGACTTAAACAAGATCTTCATGGACATTATTTCCAAGATTGAAGAACTGAGTCTCTCCGGTACCGCGATCTATCAGCTCATTTACAGCGAAATCCAAAAGTGGTCCGCTCCAGACGATCTCTTCCGGAAAAAACTCAGTGGCAATATCTATGAAGAAAACGTTGGCGTTGCCCGTTATGTGTTGTGCGATTTAGCTCAACGAGCAATGACAACCGAAACCTGGACAGATTTGTGGGCTCAAAACGAGTACAAAAGCAAAAAAGTCTTTAAGTGGACGATTGAGCATATCTTCCCTGAAGGTAAGAATATCCCGGATTGCTGGGTTGACATGATTGCCAACGGCGACCGTGACTTGGCCAACCAATACCTTGAACAGTACGTACATAAACTCGGCAATTTGACCATTACTGGATACAACTCCAGTCTGGGCAATTTGTCTTTCATTGAAAAACGAGATCGGATGAATAAGGAAAGGCATTATGTTGGCTACAAAAACAAGCTGGAAATCAATAAAGAATTGGCAGAGAAAGATTCTTGGACGGTTACAGACATTGAGAACAGAACCGAAACGCTCGTTAAACAATTAGTCGAAATGTACAAGCTTTAAAGGCTTCTAGACTATGAAATTCGGCGTACCTCACCATAAAGTACGCCGTTTTTCTTTTCTGAAAACTTTTGCCGGCAAAAGTTTTTTAATTTGGAATGAAGAAAACGGAATGATCCACGGGGATTAATTGAGGTTCTGGATCTGGTCCAATAGGTAATGTATCTAGGTTTAAATTATGGTATCTCAGCAGATCAGACAAAAATTTCTTATCCCAAGGAGTCACCATCCTTCTACAAACACTTAGCCCCGTATTAGACAATAGAGTTAAAAGGATTTCGAAATACGAATCTATGCTTCCGACATTCAACAAATATTGCCCACTTTGAGTGTGCAGAAAAAGAGCGTAAGTACCCACTCTTGAACCCAAAATGTAATGATCTCCAGGGAAACGAATCCATTCTAATCGGACTATTTTTTCTCCCCGAATTTGACACACTCCATCACCAAAGAGGTGATCCACAAGCTGAATCGCATTAAAGTCAAAATCATTTGTTATTCTTTCCAAAATGCAAGAAAGTTGTTTTTGACACTTTTCTTTAACCTCTGAGAGTTTTGGTAGAACTTTGTCAAGATCTCCATGGTCAGAACGCATCAATTGATCAAACTGCCACAACAACGGATTAAGACACTTATGATGAATAAGCCAATACTGAAAACTTATTGACATTGACGGCATTTCATCATATTTAGAAGAAATCTTGCTGATTACACTGAAGGCCTGTTTGCGATCCACTAAAGATACATGGAGATCTTTTCCTAATTCCGGAAAATTAGCAATGAACAAGGTGAAAGCCAAGCCCTTCCGCGTAATCAGTAAGTAGCTAAAAAGAGTTCCTGTCGAATTATTCACTCAAATCTCCTTTTCCACACTCCGGGAAGCGTTTCACCCACTTGCGAATCGTACTAGCCGGTACACCGTATTTCTCTGATAGTTCAGAGAAGGGAAGTTCATTTTGATAACGATCCGCCAGAACCGTTTTGCGCAACTTAATATCGTATGCTTGTCTTAGGCGCATACTGAAAACCGTCTCCGGATGACCACGGCGGAACATCCGAAACCAATCCCTAACAGTCTGTTGTTTTAAAACGAGCAGTCCGGATGCTTGTTTGTAGCCCATTCCCCGTTGAAACAGAGCAAAAGCAAAATAACGCAACTGAGGATCGCGAATTCGTATTAGTTCTTTGATCATCACAATTCCCAAAAAAAGGGCGCATTGCGCGCCCCTATCAACCATTAAGCTGCTTGAGCCTTTTCTTCCTTTTGCTCTTCCTGAACTTTCTTCAAAGCGCCGGAAACAACATCAGCAGCGGGCTTATAAGCCGTCAAGTAGGCTTGCACATGAGCCGGAGCCGCCGGAAGCATGGTGTTGAAGCGGAAGCCATTTTGAACCATCGGCTTCAGCACTTTTTCCGTGAAGTTGAAATAGCAATCATCACGGTCAAACTTCATTTCGCGGGCCAAGCCCATGAAGTCCACAAATTGAACCGTGTAAGTCACACCCTTTTCCCTCACTTCCGTATGAGCGACAGAAATCGGATCATGAAGCCAAACGCGCGTTGCTTGTTGAGCAACTTTTTCTGTTTTTGCCATTGTTGTTCCCTCCTTTGAGAAATTAATAAGAACGTCGTTATAGTAGAAGCGCCCCTCTCCTAACAAAGCCGCTCTGGGACGCAAAACACGGCCGTATTTGAAGCAAAAACAAAAAAATGGGGAAAGAAAAAGAGAATTTCACGATCCAAAAACTTTTGCCGGCAAAAGTTTTTGGATAGAAAAATAGAAGAGCTTGACAGAGAAAAAAGCCCAAACAAAATCTCTGCCAAGCTCCCCATTAGCGAAAAGCTAATTCAGAACAACCGGACTAGAACCGGTACTTCGCATTGAGACTGAACTCATGCGACAGATCGCGCACGTCACCCATGCTCGCGCCATAAGAGACGCCCAGCGTGGTGGACTTGTTGACCTGATAGGCAGCTCCCATCTTCACGCGACCTAAGACGCTATCGGCGTAGTCAAACTTGGCCACATCCGTGGCTTTGGTGTTGACACCCGAGACGGATTGTTTGGCATCGCGATTTCCAAATTGCGGAATGACGGAAATGTCCGCGTAGCCCGCGAATCTTGCGTTGCCGCCTGAGAGCTTCACACCCATCGGCACACGGCCGAAGGTCTCTGAGACAGAACCAAAGTCAAACGCATGAGCGCCGCCAATGGTGGCCTTAAAGCCGTCTTCCTTCACGTGGACCGCTTCAATGCCCGCGTAAGGCGTGATCAAAATGCGATCTACCATGATCGGGTACGATGCACGGATGCCGCCAATGAAGATTTCGGTATCCGTATCGCCTTCAACATAACCAAGATTGACCTGATTGAACTCATGATCACCTTTGGCATAAGTAATACCGGCTGTAACGTTGAGGTTGCCGAAGTTTGTTCCGGCATAGATCGAAGCGCCGTAGTTCTTAAACTCATTCTTCGTTTGAGAGCTATCGGCATCCAAATCACCCTTTTGATAGTGAATGGCCGCGCCCACGTTAATGGACTCCCCTATTCTTCCATCAAGACCAAAGATCATCCCGTAGGAGTCCGAATCGTAGGAAGCGTCGCCATAGGCAGTCGATGCGCCATCCACGCCGCCTTTACCGGCAAGGGCTTCCACCCACACGTTCGAGTATTTGTCGCTCATCGCGTGGCGGATAATGGATTCATGCGCGTTGTCCGTTAAACGGTAGGCTTCCGAGAGGATACCCGCTTGAGCCGAGAGGTGCTGCAAATCGTTCGTTTGCTTCACCCCATCCTTCGCCCCCATGGCTTGAGACAAGTAACGGATGTCCACAAGCTCTGAGCTCGTATCCTGCTTACCGTCAAGAATCGAGTTGATGTTACCGACCAAAGCAAAGTGTTCGTCTTTGTCCGTAATATCATTACTGCCAATCGTGACGTAAATACCTTTGTCATTGGCATGGGCTTCAAGCACGTTACCGTCTTTGTCCTTCACGACAAGATTGGCGGCATCATCGGTTTGCGCAAAATCACGAATCAAATAATGATTCCCCCAAATCGCATCATCCACAAAGGCCAGTTCTGCTCCTTCTTTGATGTTTAATGTTTCCTTGCCCTCACCGTTAAGCACCGCATTACCATGAAGACTATCTGTTCCTAAAAGAACCAGCGCATCCGAACCTAAATTCACGGTGGCATTGGCGTCCGTTGTTCCTACTGTCAACGAACCCTCTTCGCCAAAGCTCAAATCCGTCGAAAGAACAGCCAAAGCCTTTCCATCCGTGTCAAGCTTCAGATCCTTCAATGCGCTCTCAAGCTGGTTTTCGTTGTAGCTGAAGGCAAACGTTCCATCCGTGTCCACCGTCACATGGCTATTGACGATATTGTCTTTGAGTTCAACGCCGGCCAAGATCGCGCCCTTGCGAACGAACACATCGCCGCCCGCAAGATCCAACACGTTGGAATACGTTTCACCCGTGATTTCGGCCACTGTACCCGGCTCATTCAATGGAGATATGGAAGCCGCTTGAGCCTTTTGCGCTGCGCGACCAATGGACAAGGTGCCGGCCGTGACTTTACCGGCCAAAGTTGTTGATGTGCCTTCGGCTAAGGTCATCTCACTGGCCACATTGATCGTGCCGTTGTTGCGCAACGTGCCGTTCATTTCAAAGGTGTCAAAATTGAGTGTGCCGTCTTTGAAATTGGTGATGACCGCTCCGCCGTTAAGCACCACCGATCCGGCATTGATGGTGCCCTCGGCTTTATTCTTGACGTTCGCGCCTTCCGTGATTGACACGTCAGCGAAGTTAGCTTCGCCGCCCTTCTCATTGGTGAAGGTTTCAAAGTGATTTTGATCCCCGTCTGCCATTGTCGCGACGGATGCCGTTCCGCCGATTTGCGTATTCACCGTGTTGGCGGTTAGCACACCTTTGTTAACCACATCGCCGGCGGAGGCCTTATTGGCAATGGTCAGTTGACCCTTTTCCTGGACGTTGATTTGACCGTTGCCAGTGACATTGGTGATCTGGAAGATCCCGTTTTCAACAGAAAGCGCAGCGGAACCATCTGTCATTGCAAGGTCTTCAAAGTACCCTTGCGTGGCTGAAAGATCCGCGACACCTAGTTTTAAAGTGGAGTCCGCTTGAACTGTGACCGGGCTATCCGTTAATTTGAATGTTGCTTGCGATTCAGTGGTTCGAAGGGCCATGGCCATAGCGGCTTGCTCACCCAATAAAGTGAAAGAATAACCATCCTTGACTATGACATCGCCGTTAGCCACCAATCCTTTAAAGCCAATATCTTGTGATACAGTGTATTCGTGTAGATTACCCTCACCGGTATCGCCGACAACGAGGCTGTATTCACCGGGATCATAGTTAACTTCACTTAAAACTTCTGGTAAATCAGGAATGCCGAAATCGTCACTGACTGTCATATTGAGCACTTCGGAAGTCACGACTGATCCGTTTTTAATTTCACCATTGGCTATCAATTCATCAACGTGCCACATGGAGAAGGCTGGTTTTTCCGATGCGTCACGATTTAAGCTTGTCGTGTTGACTTCGGTGCCTGTGAATTCAATCGTCGTGCCCATACCAAAACGGTCCTGGAACGATTTAATGATAGTTTGAGCCTCAGTTGATCCGGCCACTACATCCGTAATGACCAACTTGCCGCCGTCCTCCCACGTGGAATAGTTGTACCAATCATTCTTAAGTTTCCAACCGGTTGTCACTGTTGTTTCTGAGGTTGCATACGAGTCAAGCTCTGTGACTTTGGTTCCCTCGTTTGGAGTGTAGATCGTGATAGGGATCGGATCGTTGACTGTTGTTTCTACATCCCCTTGTTCAAAAATAGCTGCTGCTTCTGCATTGACGGTGCCTGTTGATTTATTAACAACAGAAACTGAAGTAGGCGTACCGGAACTTATAAATTCCTCAATTGCATATGCATTTAAATTCATCACACCTGCATTTTCCAACAAACTGGTCGAAGAATTATCTGCCAAGTATCCTATTCCATAACTACCCACATCTGTATTACCTAAAATATTCAATGTACCATTCTCGCCATTGTTAATTGTTCCTTTACTGGCATTATTGGAGTTGCGGTAGATGCCATAAGCGAAGATACTTGTTCCGCCCTGAATTGTTAATGTCCCGCTCCCTGTGTTACTAATCGTTCCTGTGCAGTCGGAACCATTGGCGTTGTAGTAGATGCCAGAAGCGTAGGTGCTTGTTCCGCCCTGAATTGTTAATATCCCCGTTCCTGTGTTGCTGATTGTGCCTGTGCTGCCGGAACCATAAGCGTTGTTGGAGATACCATATGCGCTGCTACCTGTCCCGGCCTGAATAATCAAGCTTCCATTTCTTGTATTGCTAATAACTGCACTTCCACCTTCGTAAGCGTTGTAGTAGATACCATAAGCGCCGCCGGTTGCTCCTCCCTGAATCGTTAATGTGCCGCTTCCAGTGTTGCTGATCGTACCTGTGCTGGAACCACTGGCGTTGTAGTAGATGCCTTGAGTACCGACATCTGCTCCACCCTGAATCATTAATGTCCCACGACCCGTGTTGCTGATCGTGCCAGTGCTGCCAGAACCATAGGCGTTGTCGCGGATGCCTGAATTAGAACTTCCGCCCCGAATCGTTAATGTACCGTGACTTGTGTTTTTGATAGTTCCCGTTCCGCCGTCATAGGCGTTGTAGTAAATGCCATACGCCCAAACGTCAGATCCGCCTTGAATCGTTAAATCTCCATAACTATCATTACTGATTGTTCCAATACCACCTGATGCAGCATTGAAATTAATTCCGTTAGAACCTACGTAACTCCCTCCTTGAATTAAAAGAGTCCCTTCGAGTTGGTTAGTAATGCGCCCCACACTCCCTTCACCAACAGCAACATAAGTAATGCCATCATTAGCTCCCGTATCAGAACCAAGAATGAGCAATTGACCTTCATTGTCTAGGGATGCATCACCACCTTCTGTGGCTAATGAATAAAATGCAGATGCATCTCTTGCTAGACCTCCTTGTATTATTACTTTTGCATTATCTCCCGCCACTCTAAACATCCCAATATCGCCTGAAGAAGCTAACGATTGATATAACGTGAAATCCGTGGCAATCATATTTAACGTAGTAATTGTGTAAGGGTATGACTTGATAGACCAGGAATCAATCCAACTCTCATCACCTGATGTTCCACCACTAATTACCGAATACTCACCGTCAACAATATCGTATGTGATTCCACCAATCGAAATGTCGTTTTTATCGCCTGCGGCTAACGCGTTTCCACTTACAAGCAAACCAACGACTGTTGCTAAGACTGTTTTCTTAAAAAGCTTGACAAGGGATTGGCTTTCAGAAACAACACGGTTCCCCTTTCGGCCTTGAGCTGATCCTGTTGCTTCACTAACGCATACCACGCAACGACGAGTGGCGTTATAAATAGACTTGTAGATTCTGTTCATTTGGGCTTTCCTCTGATGAGTTTTGAACATGATTTTGAATACGCCTTCCTCTCGCTAAACCTAATAAAATCAGGCCTTGGAAGGCGATTGCCCGTCAAATGTCACAGGGGGGGGGTAGTGACCCTTTAGAACAGAAAAAAGCCCCAAATCGGGGCTTCAAAAACTTTTGCCGGCAAAAGTTTTTTAGAGTTTCTTGGCGAGATTACTGAAGCTAATGCCCATCGCCACCATCACAAAACTGACGATGATCGGAACAATGGACGGATGCACCGCCAATGGCAGCAAGAACAAAATGAAAAAGCCCAATGTCAAAAGCGCACATGCTCTCCATGAGTACCGGAGGACGGCAGGGGAAGCGTAGGAGAAGTTCGTGCGCTTAATCTGACGCTCTAGCAGCCCAAATGTACCGGCCAGCAACAGGCTCGGCAGACAAATCGGCAGCCACATCATAAAAAGCGCAAAGCGTCTGAAGATCCAGTAGGTGAGGTCCATTAAAGCCGAGATACGCTCACGCGTCGGAGACCAAAGCCAGGAACCCAAATCTTCCATACCGCGAGAGTTGGCCCGCTCTTCTTCAGACGGAATGAAGTGACGAACCAATCGCTCTTCGACTTTGTTTTCGATAATGATCGTGGTGTACCAGTGATCGGCCTTGTCTTTGATCAGTTGCGCCGTATCCGCACCCAATGAGTTATAAACCCATCGGGCTTCAAGACCGGCCGAATTTTGAATCATGACGGGCGAAATCATCATGATCGCCACCACCACTTCCAACGCAATCACGCCTACCGCTAACAGAACAGCTTTGTACATCTTTCCCTCAGGTTTTAAGCGGGTAGGGGAGAGGTGATTCCATGTTGAAGTCCCAGACGGTCAACCACCGAGCGGTCACACAGCAACGCAATCGCCCCCACACGCTCCAAATAATCAAATGAAGACTCGGGGATGATATCCATGATGATGGTCATTCTGAGGTTATTTGAGCCCTGAATTTGCTGCTTTTGTTGGTAAAACTGAACCGCCTGGTCACATTCCATGAGAATTTCGGCCATAGCGTCGGTAAAAATCAAAATGCGTTCCCAGTCGCGCGGAATCCACGTGAGTTGGTTGCAGTGATCGCGATAAAGGCGTTCAACCTTTAAAAACCATTTGGAGATCTCACGCTCACCGACATATTGGTACATGACATTCATGAACCGTTGCCAAAAGATTTTCTTGTCTGGGAAGTCCGAGATCATGAGAACAAAGAACTGCGTCTTGATATGAGTACGCATCGTATGGACCGTTTGCTTTACGGTCAGGTTCGTGTAATCAAGCGGACGGGTTTTGCGCGTGCTTTGCATTATTCTTCCTCACCAAAAAAGCCAAACAATCGTCATAGCGGTCAAAACGCTTCGTGATGACCTTGTGATTGAAAATCACCCGGACTTCATAGGCGTATTTCCAAAGCAGCTTCCCGTTTCTGCGGTACTGTTCGGTAGGGATCGCATTGATAGCGCCGTCGTACCACACATCGTTAATCAAAATCTTATTGTCCATTTTTCCTTTCCAATTATTTATCGTTTAACACGAATTTGATCGTGGCTTCGAAGTTTTCTTTTTTGATGCAAAGATCCGTGTATTGAGTAGGGGGATAGGGGCTACGGTGCAAGCGCATCGCGGTTGTCAGTCCTTTTGCGTTATCGGCGTACCAAGACGCGAGAATACAGTTGGTATCAATGAACTGATAGGCGGCGGTTAATTGCCGCATGATGAAGTATGTGGCCACGTGAGAAGCGATGACCTTACCAAGCGGCGTGCGCTCAATATCAGGCATGCTTTTAAGCGTGGAGTAGCCGAAGCTGAAATTATCAAACGTGGCCGCTTCCACAAACTTTTCAAAAAAAGCCACCACATCAGGACTTCCCAATTCCAGAAAGAACCAGGAAGCGTCACCATCAATAATGATTAAAGGATCGTCGATGAAGTTCGTTTGAATATGCTTCACCAAACGGTAAAGCCATAACAGCTCAACGCAGCCAACCACATCTTTGGGGAAATTCAATCGGTCTTTCCAACCAAAGTTCACAATCGTGACGGTTTTATTCTCAATTGTGTTGATGCCACCGGAGAAAAACAATCGGTACTGCTCCAGGGTATCTAAAACCCGCTCCTTAACATCCTTTGTCAAGCCTTTTTCATCACAGAGCGTATCCAGTGTGATGAAAAGATCATTAAGCGTGATGCAGCGACCTCGGGTAATCCATAAAAGATTCAAAGCCGCATCGAGTTCTTCAGACTTAAATAGTGGCAATCTGCCCGGCTTATTGAGCATGAGGGAGAAAATCGGAACAATCATTTCCCGGTCTTTTTCCCAATCGGTTACGCGAGCAAAAGGATTGAGACAAAAACCATACCCGGGCAGTTTTTGAAATGAATTGACTTGACAGGGTTCGGCAGTGGAACGATCTCCAAAGAAGCAGCCGTCCGTATCCAAAACAAATGTGTGTTTGTCGTAAATTGCGCGGGCGTTGGTTAATCTTTCCAAGAAGGCGGTCTTACCGATTCCGGAGACGCCGCTTAGTAAAAAGTTTTCATTACGGTCTTTCTTCGAAAACAGGGGATCATATTCCTGGTGTCTCGAATAAAGACGAGCGAGCAGAATCTCTTTTTTCTCATTGTTATGGTCGGCGTATAGGTGATAGTGGCCCATGCACTCAATTGAAAGAGAGTGCGGTACTTTTTCTTTCTTCACCGAGAGCTTGGAGACCGTCTCTTCGCTTGGGATGAACCGATCCAATGAACACGACATCATTTTCTTGAAGACAAACAACAGAGGGGGAAGTTGATTGATCGTTCGGAACGGGACGTATCGTAACGCAGTGGGACGCTCTGGGACTCTCACTTAGGATTCGTTTTCTGACTCTATTTGACAGCCTATGACAGCCCCTGACAATCCCTGACAAGTAAAAATCCCTGAAAGGTGAATAACATAGAACACCGTTTCAGGGACTTTTTTGAATGAAACAAAAAAATTGTTTTTATTTTTTAGTTGCGGGCTGAGATTCGTTGGTTTTCTCTTCAGCTTTTTGTTCTTGGGCGGGCGCTTGTTTTCCCGGGAGGAGCGCTTCGTGGTTGATCAAGAGAACAGCCGGGGCACTCACCATCGCGGATGTATTTAAAAGCACAACACCCTGGTTGCCTAAGTAATTGAGATTGGCGTTTAAGACTTTAAGCGCTTCGGCTTTTTCAGCATCGTCCGTAAAGCGCTTATTAAACACATCGGTCAGGGCGGTCATATTCACAAAGCGCACTTGCGGTACGCTGGCTTTCTGAGCGAAGAACTTGTAGGAAACGCCCAGTGAAATCGCCGAAGAAGCCACGACGCAAAGAATTGCGGTCCAAATCAGAGCGGCCTTGGAAACGGGCTTACCGGCCTTGTGCGATCCTTCAACAGCCGTGGTTTGCATTTGCGGTTCGTCCATTCTATTTTCTCCTTATTGAATTGAATGACGGAGCAATGATAGGGGAGGGTAGTGGCGATTTCGGTCGCTCTGGGACGCAAAACACGGCTTTAAATTGGGAAATCTTTCCATTGCATCATTACGTAATTTTGCGTAATATTAACTACGCAAATTCTCGTTACGCAAATTCTCGATATGGCAAATAATCCTTTTAAATACGGCACGATTGTTCAAGAACCCTATTTTACGGATCGTAAAGAAGAACTCTCAACTATTAAAGAGTCTCTGAATTCGGCCAACCACCTTATTTTGATTAGTCCGCGCCGATTCGGTAAGACGAGTTTAATTCTTAAAGCTGTTCACGCTATCAAGCGCCCTTATATTTTCATCAATGTTCAAAGAGCAGTCAGTACAGCCGATTTAGCCGAATTGATTGTCAAAGAAACACTAAAGCGGTATCCGCTTGAACGAATCAAATCTTTTTTGAAGCACTTTCGAATTATTCCGACTATTTCGATCAACCCCATTACCAACGGAATAGACATTACTTTTAATCCCGGGGTGGATTCAAACATCTTGCTTGAAGATGCATTGGGTTTATTAGAGATGGTAAGTACGAAAAAAGAACGATTAATTGCCGTCTTTGATGAGTTTCAAGAGATCTTGAACCTTGAAAAGGGAATTGACAAAAGGCTGCGCGCCATCATGCAGGAGCAAAGTTTGGTTAATTACGTTTTCTTGGGAAGCCAAGAAAGCATGATGACGAGTATTTTTGAGAAGGTGAAATCACCCTTCTACCATTTCGGACAATTGATGCATCTGAAGAAAATCCCATTTGAAGATTTTCATCAGTATGTCCAAGAGGGACTGAGTGCCGTAACAGCGGAATCTGATGATTTAGCCAAACGTATTTTGAACATTACCGGCTGCCACCCGTACTACACACAACAACTTGCCGCCACCGTATGGGATCTTTTGAACTATAAAAAGCTTGATAGGGAAGCGGATGCGGTTGACACCGCTATGGTGCAATTGATCGCCGTTCACGACTTGGACTTTGAACGGCTCTGGACAGGGTTTAACAAAAATGAACGCCGAATCTTGCGTGATCTCGCCACGCTCGGAAAATTGTCCAGCAAAGACGGCTATGCCACAAGCACGACCTACACAACTGCATCGCGAATGCTGAAAGCCGGCTACCTCATTAAAACCGATACGTATGAAATCGAAGATCCGTTTTTTAAAAACTGGTTGTTAACGCGATTGGCGTAGAAAAACGGGGCAGCCTCAACAGAAGCCGCCCCGGACTCACTTCTAACTTTCCTTTGGAGAAGCCATCCTTCGATGGCTAGACAACTATACCAAGCCCTTTCTCTCAAACTTTCTTAATTAAGACACCTTTTTCAGCCTTTCCAAAACTTTTGCCGGCAAAAGTTTTTTGGAAGTTGGTTCAGGTTCTTTGAGACGTATAGGCTTAAGCGGGATGGGAATCTCCGGCCAATACAAATTTTGAAATTGCTTCCAAAATGGATCCTTTTCAAAAAACATACCAAAAATTGACAATATGACTCTTGAAGGAGATAAAGACATATTCCCGTTCAAATATACGCTCTCACGGTTTATCTCTGAGTCCCACACTTCGGAGAACAATCGGCTTCGATTGCTTAACAAGGAATTTAAGCGTAACGGCGCGGTATCAAGCGTTGGATCCGCTTCAATATCATAATGTTCCATTGGGTAATCATCTTTCATTAACGAAAAAATGGCATTTTCAAGATCAGTCTTATCACGCACATTCTTTACCAAAAAAAGATAATGTCCGTCAGGTCCTATTTCGTACAAATCAACCAGAGCGTTGTAGGTCTGATTGTCTGGATTGGGCTTGGCGCACAGTACCTTGTACTGCATTTGATTTTTAAACCAATTTCCGACTAAATAATGGCTGAATGTATCAGCATCATGCGCCCATGTCTGAAGGAAGCCCTCAATGAGTGATGGGACCTTTTCCTCTAATGACAATACCAATGATCTCCAATCATGCCGCCGTTCGTTTGCCAATGTTTCCACCCAGTCGGGGTTGTCGCGTGCAACAGTATTAGCTTCCAGAAACACTTTCTGAATGGCCGGATGGGCGCTAAAAAACGCCGTCAAAAGAGGATGACCGAAGAAATCATAAAACGCCCGTGTTTGCTTGCCATCCATTTGCAAGCCTTGCACGGCCAAGGCGTCTGAGAAGATAGCCCTGTCTGATTCTTTCATCCAAATTGCTTCCACAGACAGAGTATCCTGGCTTTGAGCAGGTAATTTGGCACAGGAGACAGCCACCAGCTTTAACCACACATCCGGCAACGCCTTCATTCGGCACTCGATCAAAGGCATGACATAGACCGGCATGACACTAGCGATGGTTGGCCAGTGTCTGTAAAAATGATTGGCTCTGTCACAACAAATGGTTGATTTTTGACGAGAAATAGCGTATAATAATAGTAAGAAACAGTACCACCGAAGGAGGT
>ERZ836760.341-NODE-341-length-74008-cov-20.386232_pt1 | contig 74008 bp, 71 predicted proteins | sample MGYA00519941_ERZ836760 | MGnify/ENA primary metagenome ERZ836760 (study PRJEB31850, sample SAMEA3708807) | human gut metagenome | biome: human gut; feature: human-associated habitat; material: faeces | place: China | collected 2014 ... | reverse complement strand
GCCAGAGCCAGAGCCAGAGCCAGAGCCAGAGCCAGAGCCAGAGCCAGAGCCAGAGCCAGAGCCAAATATCCCTGCCGAGGAAGAAAAAACTGAGATTGAGGCGGCAGAGATGCCGGAGGCAGAGGTTTTTGATGCGGTTGAGGCAGAGGAGAGTGGACCGCTGATTTTCGAAGAGATTCAGACAGAAAATCAGATTGAGCAGCCAGTGGTTACGGAACAGCCGGCCGGGGGTGAAATGAAATCGCTTTTGCCGGAAGCTGCGGTTGATGAAATAAAAGAAGATGAACCGTCGGAAACCGTTGTCGCCGCTTTTGAAGATGTGACTGGCGTTAAGACAGAACCGGAAAGCAAGATTGATGCCGGCGGAGATATTTTCGACGAGGCTTCCGTCAGTGAAGATGAGGGTGTGCAGCAAATTGATGCCGCAACGGTTCCGGTTAAGGATTACCAAGTGCCGGAACCGAAAATACCGGAGAATTCGGAGGCTGCTCCGAATGAGGAAGTATCTGTTGTTGAGGAAACGGAAGAAAACGTTCCGGTTTTTGTTCCCAGGCCTTCGGTGCCGGCAGAAGAGATATCGGCAGACGGCCGGGAGTTTCAGCAAACGGATGAACAGCCGGTTGAAATTGTCTGTCGGGAATTGACTGATGATGAACGCGACGCCTTAATTCCGACATTTTATGAATTTAACAAGGGAGCCGGTTTTGGCCAATTCCAGGCAGATGAAAAAATATATAATCTGACTTTGAGTGATGTGGATTTTGAGACTTATGAGCTGGAAAACTGGAGTCTGATTATTTTTGACGATTACCGGCTGAGATTGAATCCGGAAGATAAAGAGCTGGTGCTGCCGAAAGCAGATAATGTTGTCCGTTATGCCAAACTGCTGAAGGGCGGCAAGACCAAGTTGGAACTGTTTAATGAAACGCAGTATAATTTTATGGCGCCGACTGAGGAGTTTGTCAAAATTCGGGGACATTTCATTTACGGCAATATCGCCAATAATTCAAAACTGATTATCAAGGATTTTATTAATCTTACCCTGAGCGATAAACAGGGACAGCTGATCAGTTTCAATAAACCGGTTTCCGGTTTGCTGACGGGGCCGAAGGCTGCCAAGCTTTATTTCAACGACGTTCGCGGGATTTTGGTTCCGACAGGAAAAGTGCACCGCCGGAATGACGAGCGGGAACAGGCGCGTGCCGTACGCTGGTACAGCGGGAACTCCGGCGACAAATGCTTTTCTTTTGATGCCCGCTCTGCCTCAGGAAACTTTGAAGGAACAGATCAATGTAAAATCATTCATGTCAACGTCGGCATTTCCAATTATGGCTGGAATATTTCGTTTGACAATGGGCTGTTTATGAGTTTTCGCGATTTGCAGGAATATCAGACCCGTTACGGGCAGCTTCCCGCTTCCTCCGGGGTTATTATTCACGGACAGCAGACGCTGAAATTCAGCAATGTGGAGAAGATTGTGGTTTATGAGGCGGCGCAATACTTTACTTATGGGTAAAATGTGCTAAATGCAGGTCATGCTTGAAATTTTGTCGTTTGTGTATTGATTTATACACGTCCCTTCAAAATTTCTTCACAGCACCTGCATTTAGCACATTTTCTTTAAGGCAGCCATGCCTGAAATTTTGTTGTTCGTGTATTGCTTTATACATATCTCTTCAAAATTTCAGGCTGCCTGTTTTGTCTTATTTTTTGTTCAGCGGAAAGATTTGAACATTAGTGTTCATTTCAACTTTTTCTTCGGTGACGGCAGGCGCGGCCGCTGTTCCGTTAAGCAGAGAGCTGACGCTGCGTCCGGCGCTTTCCGGCTGACGGAGTTCCGGAGCCAGGGGATAAGCGTCTTTGGGCAGGCGTATCATCATATAGCCCGAACCGCCGCCATAAGCGGGGCCGGAAAAGCCGATGGAATAATAGCCGCCGATAAAGCCGTAGTCCAGGTCAATGTAATCAATTGCAAACAGCGTTTTAATCGTTGTCTGGCCGATGGTGGTCATTTTGCAGTTATAGCCGGCGTCTTCCAGAATGATGTTATTGACATTTTTGACATACATCAGGCTTTTGGCGGGAACACAGCTCGGGGTCTGTCCGTTGTAGGTAACATTGTAGTTGAGAACCAGTCCCAGTTTGGTGGTGCCGCTGCCGACAGAAACGTCGGTGATTTTAACGGCGTCGATATAGGCGTAAGCCGGAGTGATGCCGACGGTTATCGGCATGGTGATGAAAGTTTCGGTGCAGGTATGGCTGCCGGGGTTGGCGGCGCAGATAAGGGCGGTTTTGTGATTATTATTGTCAAAAAGGTGGAGCAGGCTGTTGTATATGTACTCTCTGGACATGGACAATTTGGCGGCAGCGCATTGTTTGCTGCGGCAGACGACAACCGAATTCGGCATTTTTATCGGCGCGTCATAAGCGGCGCCGCCGTCTTTTTCAAAAGGATGGTCCAGAAAGTTAAATGTGCTCTGGAAATTGCAGCCGCCGACGGCCAGCAAGGCCAAAACCGACAGGCTCTTTTTGGTGATAATCTTCAACACGACTTTATACCCTTTGTGTTCTTCATGAAAAACCTGCCCCTATCATAAGCTAAAGATTATAAAACAACAAAGTTTTTTTTCAGGTTATCAAGCGTATTTTAGGGGAAGACTCGGGGAAGGTCTTGCTATCGGCGGAAATAGGTTTATAGTCGGAATAAAGGAGGGAAAATGCGTTTTTGCGGATTGTTTGTTTTGTTGCTGCTGGGAGCCGGGAACGCGGCGGCGGAAGTACGGGCGGTTGACGGCGACAGTCTGGTTGCGGAAGGCAGGCGGGTGCGTTTGCTGGGAATTGACGCGCCGGAGTATGCCCAGACATGCGGTGATGCCCGGGGCTGTGATTATCCCTGCGGGCGGGAGGCACTGGCTTTTTTGCAGAAGCTGATTGCTTCGGAAAAAGTCGAATGCCGCAAAAAACAGCAGGATATTTATAAGCGGGATTTGAGCATTTGTTATGCCGGCGGCCGGGATATTAACCGTCTGATGCTGGAAAACGGCTGGGCGGTAGTTTACCGCAGCGATAATCCCGATTATCTGGCGGCAGAGGAAAATGCCCGCCGAAACAAACGCGGAATCTGGCAGGGAAAATTTATGAAACCGGAATTGTATCGGATTTTGATGAAATGACCGGAAAAGTGCATTTTTGCACAGATTCTTGTTGACAGAGCTGAAAACTTATGTATATTGCAAGCAACGTTTTATGTTTAAAATAACGAAAAATTAGGTGAATAAAAATGTACGCAGTAATTAAAACAGGCGGAAAACAATACAAAGTCGCCTCAGGTGATGTTGTTAAGTTGGAAAAAATCGCCGGTGAAGAAGGTAAAGAAGTAGTTTTTAACGAAGTTCTGGCTTTGGACGATACCATCGGTACGCCGTTGGTTGCCGGTGCCAGCGTTAAGGCTAAAGTATTGAAGCAGACCAGAGATGACAAAATTATTGTCTTCAAAAAGAAAAGAAGACAGAATTACCGTCGCAAGAACGGCCACAGACAGAGCATCACTTTGGTTAAAATTACCGACATTCTCGGTAAATAGTTAGGTTTTAGGAGATTAAATCATGGCACATAAGAAGTCAGGCGGCAGCTCAAACAACGGACGCGATTCCGAAGGACGCCGTTTAGGTTTGAAAAAGAGCGGCGGTCAGTCCGTTATTCCGGGCAACATCATTATCCGCCAACGCGGCACCAAATATCATCCGGGTGAAAATGTCGGTCTGGGTAAAGACCATACGATTTTCGCTACGGCTGAAGGCAAAGTTGAATTCAGCAAAAAAGCCGGTGACAAGACAGTCGTTTCTGTTGTTACCGAATAGTTGAAAGTTCAATCAACAGGTGGAGGGGGTGTCTAACATCCCCTTTATTTTTCTAATCGGAAGATTACTTTGAAAGTATCTTTTCTTTGGATTGTAAAGTAGAAAAACATGAAGTTTTTGGATCAGGCGAAAATATTTATTCAATCGGGGGACGGCGGCGCCGGGTGCGTTTCTTTCCGTCGGGAGAAGTATATTGAGTTCGGCGGCCCAAACGGCGGTGACGGCGGAAAAGGCGGCAGCGTCTATTTTGAAGCGGTCGAGAATCTCAATACGCTGATTGATTTTCGTTACCGGCAGCATTTCAAAGCTCATAAAGGGCAGAACGGAATGGGGTCGCAGATGACCGGCGCCAAAGGTGAAGATATTATCATCAAAGTTCCGGTAGGAACCGAGGTTCTGGCTGAAGACCAGAAAACAGTCATTGTCGATATGGTCAAGCCGGGGCAGATTTTTATGATTGCCAAGGGCGGTGACGGCGGTCGCGGCAATATGCAGTTTAAGACGTCGGTTAATCAGGCGCCGCGCTATGCCGAACCGGGGTGGCCGGGACAGGAAATGTGGGTCTGGCTGCGGCTGAAAGTAATTGCCGATGTCGGACTTATCGGACAGCCGAATGCGGGAAAGTCAACTTTCCTTTCCGTGGTAACCAAAGCTCGTCCGAAAATTGCCGATTATCCGTTTACAACGCTGCATCCGAATTTGGGCGTGGCTTGGGTTGACAATTATGAAATGGTTATTGCCGATATTCCGGGGCTGATTGAAGGGGCGCATGAAGGGACAGGGCTTGGCGACCGTTTTCTGAAACATGTCGAACGCTGTGCCGCTTTTCTGCATATTGTTGACGCAACGGCCGAGGATGTGGTGAATGATTATAAGGTTATTCGCCGCGAACTTGAGCTGTATGATGACAAACTGATGAAAAAGCCCGAAGTCGTGGCTCTGAATAAGTGCGAATCTTTATCGAAAGAAGAAGTTGAAAAGAAAGTTAAAGCGATGGAAAAGGCTGTCGGGCATAAGGTTTATGCAATGTCGGCCATTGCCAAACAAGGTATTTTTGACTGTCTGCTGGATTTGAATCAGTATATTACCCGCGACAGATTGAAGAAAAATCAGGAAGAAGTTAACAACAAAGAAGAAGAAAATACCGTTAAGGAATGGTCTCCGATTTAAATTTTACAATCGGATTGACGGCATCTAAATATAAAAGGAGTTATGACGTGGCGAAAGCAGCTGTTCAACAAGATGAAGACAAAGTCTTGGAAATTATTGAAAAAACATTGGATGACAACAAAGCCGAAGACGTTGTTGTTATTGACCTTCGCGGCAAAACCTCGATTGCCAACCAAATGGTGGTTGCCAGCGGTACATCGCAGCGTCATGTCGCTTCTTTGGCGGAGAAAGTTCAGGAAAATCTGAAAGCAGCCGGTTTTTCTTCTACGATTGAGGGTGAAGAGAAAGCCGATTGGGTTTTGATTGATGCCTTTGATGTCATTGTTCATATTTTCAAGCCGGAAGTGAGGGCGTTTTATAGTTTGGAGAAAATGTGGTCCTCTTTAAAAATTCGTTCTGAGGACAACTAATACAGAATTTTCAAGACGGAAGTTTCCTCATGTACTAGTATGTACGCTGCGGTACTTCCGCTTTTAATTCTTATTATTTGCCACACATACCAAATTTTTAGGTAAAGTTTGTTCTGTGGCCGATTAATACAGATTTAGCAGGTTGGCAAAATGCTCACGTACTTTTGCCCATTCCGACTAAGTTGCTGTATCGTTGCGCTGTCGCTAGCTTGAAAATCAACAAACTCTGTCTGTTGTCAGAAAACAATTTACCGGATTGTTTTCTTTCCGCCAGTGCTTTTCGGCGAAAAATAGTCCCACAGACTATTTTTACTGCCGCAGTACTCCGCTTTTTCCCCCTTAAAATCTTATTGCTCGCCGCATATAATGTTTAGTTCTACGGACAACTAATACAAAGGAATTTATATACAATATTAGCCAAATAATCGCCCCGAGGTGCTGAATATACTGGACTAACTACCTTGTTTATGGTAAAATATTACATATAAACAGAGGATTAGAACAATGTGTGAGAAATTGAGCCTAATAAAATTTTTCAAAATGTACCCGGACGAAAAAGCGGCCGTAAAGTTCTTTGAAGATTTACGCTGGGGTGAAAAAATCACTTGTCCGTATTGCGGAAGTACCGAAATATCCGACTGTAAACACCCTATGCCGCATCGCTGCCGGCACTGCCGGAAACATTTCTCGGTTCGGGTTGGCACAGTATTTCAAGATAGCAAGCTGCCGTTACAAAAATGGTTGCTTGCTATTTATATTCTCACAAATTCCAAGAAAGGCATTTCATCGGTTCAGTTGGCCGATTATCTGGACGTTACGCAGAAAACGGCTTGGTTCATGGCTCACAGAATACGCGAAACGTGGTTTAATAACGGCGATAAATTCAAGGGTGTTGTTGAAGTCGATGAAACATATATCGGCGGTAAGGAAAAGAACAAACACGCTTGCAAGCGGCTGAGACAAGGCCGCGGTTGCTCCGGTAAAGCTCCGGTTGTCGGTTTTAAGACAAGAGACGGACAAGTAAGAGCCTTTGCGGTTGAACATACGGACGCCCCGACATTAAAACGCCTAATCAATGAGAATGTGGCGCGCGGTTCAGACCTCTACACCGACAGTTATCGGGGCTATCATGGAATCAGAGGCTTTAATCACGGGATTGTCGATCACGGACACGGTCAATATGTTGACGGTGACGTTTACACGAACGGAATAGAGAGCTTTTGGGGACTTATGAAGCGCGGTTATCATGGCGTATATCATAAGTGGAGCGTTAAGCACTTGCAAAGATATGTAAATGAGTTTACATATCGTTATAACATGAGAAACTTAGATTTTATTGACCGCATTAAGACGGCCATTAAATCAGGATATAACAAACGATTGAAGTATAAGGAGCTTATCAATGGCTAGAAAACCGAAGTTAATTGAGCCTATTTGGGCTAAGTTTGAGGACGTTGCTAAGGCAATGGTCACAGTTCAGAAACCTAAAGACAAGGAAAAGCCCGAGCAGCCGGAAGAAAACGAGGAAGAAGTCAAAAAGGTTGATTAAACTCGTCCGGTCGGTCAATCTTTTTCATGTACTTGTCAAACTCTTTTTTCAATTCTTCGGGCGCGTCTTCTTTCAGACGCCAACCGTTTTCGTCAATAATCAAATAGGGCGAATCAATGAAATCCGGGGCGCAACGTGTCATAGCTCGTTAATCCATTTTTGAAGTTTGCCGAGAGTGTCAGAGCTTAGCTCGTTTAATTTTTCTTGCGCTTTACCGAGCAAAGGGGTTTCATCTTCGGTTTGGATTACTTCGTAATTTGAGATTTCTTTCGATGTGTAATTGTTAATAGCCTCGCGTTCGGCATTTATATATTCCACAGTGTTATTGTCAAAATCAACATTTACATTTGTAAGAGAATAACGGTTATTCATGGCCTCTTGCCGCGCTTTATATTCATCAGTCTGCTTATATTTTTCGCATTCTTTTTCCATTCTGGCTTGGTACGCTCTGCATTCCTGATCTTGTTTAGTGAGAACCTTTACCCACTCATCGCGTGTTTTGCATGTTTCTTCATTGGCGAATAGAGAACAAATATACTCGGTGTTACCGATTGTTGTTTTTCTGGCTCGGGACATGTGTATTGTGCCTTTATCGTCAATATAACCGTCAACAAAGCAGGTGTTTATTAATGCACAAGGGTCACAATCACCGTGACACCCCTCAACCTCATAGGCTACCGCTGGAAATGCTGCTAATAACCCGACAATACATAATATGTTATGCTTTTTCATCTATAACCTCCTTTTGGATTAAAACACGACCAAAACCACACTTTCCATAAAAATACGGTGTATATTCCTTGTCACGTACAATCTTATACCCTTTTTCCAGTATGCCGTTTAATATCGGGCGCGGCGATACTGCAAAGGGTTTGTCATAATCAATCGGGATAAATCCATTATCAACAATCAACGTTTCAAAATCGTCATATCGTTTGTAGCTTTCTGGTATTTCATCTAACGGCATGATTTTTAAGCACTTCAATTTTGGCCTATTCAATACCGGTAAATTTGTAAACCAATGTCCGGCCGCTTGTACCGGTTCACGTTTGGGGTTTAGATACCAGTCAATCCGATTATAGCCAGCCCACGCTTGTGTGTTTATAAAATAAGGCAAATATGCCGCATTTTTGCAATTTGTGATATTCGAGATAATCAGAAACTTTTTGCCGCTGTTTATCAAGAGGCGCCAGTAATCGCGAGCGCGCGAAAAGGGCGGATTGGTGCAAACGATGTCTGCTTCTTCGTTTAAGATTTTGATAGACAGCGGATCATCAAAACTGCCGGTATATCCGCGAGGCGTTTCAACCATTTCATGCACACCCTCTTTGGTAAAGACATATCCTTGCGTGCCGGCGTGAAATAAATCCGTTTTTCCGGTGTAATGGGTACAAATCAGCTTTTTCAGCCCCAGCCGGATAAAGTTCTTAATGAAATACAGAGCAAAGGCAGACGAATCCTTTTCCGTGCGCGTTTCGCCTACGGCGTCGTCACAGTTACAATAAACGCATTTGTCGCGCCATATCTCAACCGGGTACATATTGATTTCTTTTTCGATGTCTTCGTAACGGGTGTAAAATTCGTCATTATCGACTTTTCTAGCCCAGTTCATAACTTCTTGTCGGGTTAAGCCGCGTTCTTTCAGGCTGGGGGTGGTTTTCTTGACGATTTTAACAACTGTCTTCTTATCCGGCTCTTTCATAAATATTTCACAGGCAAACGCCGGGTGAGCCTTGATAAAGCTGACATACATATCAAACAAGGCCGGATTGTAAAAGTAAATCTCGCGGTTTGATTGTTCGCGCAAGTGAGGGAAGTTGTTTTTTAAGTCGCTCTCTATTACTCGCATATTGCTGACTCGGCAAGTAAACAGATAAGTATAAATGTTGTCTTTGGATTTTCCGGTTGTGGCGTTGTATTCTCTTAAACGGCGTTCGAGGTTGTCGGTAATGCCAATTTTGCATTTAGCCGGTTCTAATGAGGATTGAACAATATAAAGATATTGCTGTTTTGCATATTGTCGGGGTTGGGTGGTCGATTCGTTATCCGACATTTTTCGCCTTAATCTAAAAAATTTTATTGACTAAATATAAAATTTCTTATATAAAATCTAAATAAATTTGTCAATATACCATAAGGGTCTTGTTGACAAAATTTTAAACAACTAATTTTAACAGATTAGGGATTAACGGATAATTAACTGGCGAATTTATGTATTAGTGGCTAATATTGTATATAAATTCCAATACAAAAATATCAGGTTACTTTGGGCCTCCCGGAAGGGAGGCTTTTTTTGTGTAACAAAAAATTCATGAAAAAAGTTCGTGCATTTTTGAAATAAGTATATTATTCTAAAAGCAGGCTGATTTTTATGTCAGTCCAAGAATGGACTTTAGAATTAGAGGAGACGGAACATGAATTTTTTGAAAAAGAATCTTTTTACCGTTTGCGGTTTGGTTTTGCTGGTAACAATGGGGTTGTGCAGCGAGGCTTGGGCAGACGGTGCCAGTTTAATGACGACGGCGCAAACCAAAACCCGTAATGTGTTTGACAATGTCAAGACGATTACTTTTATTATCGGCGGTTTCGGTTTGGTCGGGATTGCTTATTCGGCAATTATCGGCAAGGTTAATTTGAAGTGGTTTGCCGGTTTGGCTTTGGGCTTGGCTATTTTGGCCGCCGCCGGGTCAATCGTTGAGTATGCGACAGGTTCAACCGATGCCGGTTTGGCAACGACTTTCGGCAATATCTGACAGGTTTACCTATTATTATGTTCTCCGGAAAATTTAGCAAAACTTCGTGGAGAAAAAAGCCCGCGTTCCTAAACCGCGGGCTTTTTTAGAGGTTGAACAATTTTTTAATAAAAACGGCGGTCGATAAAATGGGCGGTTGTTCCGCCGCATTTGACAAAGAAGTAACCGTCCTGCTGTTGCAATATCCAGCCCCGGGTTTTGTGCTTAAAACCCGGAAGCTGTATCCAAGTCAGGGTCAAATCGGCTGTCCGGGGCGGAAAATCCATAAATTTCCGGCAGAAGTTCAGCATTTGTTTGAGCGTGTAAACGGCCTTGTCGTTGGTTGCGACGGTAACCAGGCCGGCTTCTACTTTTTCATCTTCTCCGGCGTTTTCAAATAATTCGTCGTTTTTCTTCAGGTATTCCTGAATTTTTGTTTTTGCTTCTTGTTTCATAATAGTAAAATTTATAGATGTTTTTGTTTATGAGCGATTTCTTCGGCAAGTTTTACCATTGAGAGAAAAACTTTGTGGGTAATGCCGTCGAACGTATCGGTTTGAAAATAGTTTAATCCCTGATTTTCATACCAGAAGGGTTCGTCATCCAGAACCAGATGATGTTGAACCTGATATTTTTGCAGGATATCCCTGACGTAGAGCTGGCGATCGGTTCGTACCGGGGTTATTTCAATTTCCGGATGCAGGAAGAGGTTATCAACCTGGTAAACCTTTCTGAACATTTGTTCCAGTTCTTCCCGGCTGTATTTTCCCGGGCTGGATGAAATCGGAATGAAGTAGGCGGGCAGGGCTGCTTCCCATGCTATGTAGGAGAGGACCCTTATCATTGAATGGCTGAAAGGAGCCTGTTCCCGATTGTGATAAGTCGGAAATCCTTCCGCATAAGTTTTGACCACGCCGTCATAATCGACAAACATATATAAGTACGTATTCATGATAATTGGTTTTAATTAATAATAAAAAGATAGCCAGACTATGCCTTCTTTTGTCTAAAATGTCAATCATAACTTAGGGCTTGTTTTGCCGCCGTGTTCAATGTTAAACTGTCTGGAATTTATGGAGGATGAAATGAAAGTTTTAATTATAGCTATCGGCAAGTGCAGGAAGAATTCTCCCGAAGCGCAGATTATTGCGGAGTATATCAAACGTTCAGGCTGGGAAGTTGTCATTAAAGAAAAGGATAATGCCACACAGGCGGAAGAGGCAAAATTTTTGCAGGAATCCATTCCCGCCGGAGCCAAAGTCATTGTTCTTGATGAGCGCGGGGAAAATATCAAAAGTTTGGAATTGGCGCACCGAATCGAAAACTGGATGCTGAACGGCTGTTCTGAAATTTGTTTTTTAATCGGCGGCGCTGACGGACATTTGCCTTCAACCCGTGAACGAGCCGACATGCTGCTGTCTTTCGGCAGGCTGACTTTACCGCATATGCTGATGCGGGCGGTTCTTGCCGAGCAGATTTATCGGGTTCAGACGATTATCGCTCATCACCCTTATCATCGGGAGTGAAAAGCTTTCTCCCTGTTTATGCATGCTTTTGGATTTGAATATTAACGGTGCACTTATCCGAACTCTTTGATTTTGTGTCAGGCCGGTATCATAAAAAAAGCGGCCCTGAGGCCGCCGGTTAAACTGTCAGACTTTGGATTACTTATAGACGGCGAGGGTTTGACCGTCAAAGATTTTTTTGATTTCGGCAATGCAGTGTCTGCTTTTTTTGCCGATTTTGTAAATGCGCTGATCCAAGACATACAGACCGTTGTTGCCGATAGCGAGGATGGTCTGACTGTCTATGATCGTCAGATACAGCTTGGCAGGAATGTCGTCTTCGCCTTGAACTCTTTCAATCTTTTGGATGGAAAGCTGTTCATATTCCAAGCAGTGCTGGAAAATTTCCATAGCGGTCTGAATGTCTTCGACCGGCTGCTTGAAAGTCAGAACCGGTAAATTGCGAGCCGGAATTCCGGTATTGAGCGCGTTGCTGTTGTTGGTAAACTGCCGGCGGATGTCAGCGATTAATTCTGTCTGAGAGAAATTAAGCTTTTTCATTTTTTAATAATTTTAAGTGTTATAAAAATAGAAAATTTGCTTTCTATTATGTCTAATTTCTGTCAATTGTCAAGATCTAATTGTGTCGGGAAATTTTTTTGTCAGAGGTTTTTCATGGCCAGGAGTTCAAGTTCTTTGATTTTGTCACGGTAAACCATAGCTTCCTCGAATTCCAGGTTTTGGGCGGCTTCTTTCATTTTACGGTTATATTCCTTGAGCTTTTTATCAATATTCTTAAGATCTTCGACTTCTTTACTGTCGTCTTTGATAAAGTCGCCTTCCGTCATTTCCTTGAGTGAAGAAGCGATGCTTTTTTTGATGGTTTTGGGGGTAATGCCGTGTTCGGTATTATATTTTATTTGTTTTTCCCGGCGGCGGTTGGTTTCTTCCAGCGCGGCTTCAATGGAACCGGTCATACGGTCGGCGTAAAGAATGACTTTACCCTCGGCATTGCGGGCAGCCCGGCCGATAGTTTGAATCAGCGAACGGGTTGAACGCAGAAAACCTTCTTTATCGGCATCCAGAATGGCAACCAGCGAGCATTCCGGAATATCCAGCCCTTCGCGCAGCAGGTTGATGCCGACTAAAACGTCAAAAACGCCGAGACGCAAATCACGAATGATTTCGATACGTTCGAGCGTGTCGATGTCTGAATGAAGGTAGCGCACTTTGATGCCGTTTTCGTTGAGATATTCGGTGAGGTCTTCGGCCATTTTTTTCGTCAGGGTCGTTACCAGAACGCGTTCTTTTTTGGCAATGACCTTGCGGCATTCTTCCATCAGGTCATCTACCTGATTCTCGACCGGACGGACAACGCAAACGGGATCGGTCAGTCCGGTGGGGCGGATAACCTGCTCGGCAAAGACGCCTTTGCTCTGTTCCAGTTCCCAGTCGCCGGGGGTGGCGGAAACAAAAACGGTTTGTCCGCGCATCATATTCCATTCTTCGAATTTCAGCGGACGGTTGTCAACGCAGGATGGCAGCCGGAAGCCATATTCCGACAAGGTTTTTTTGCGGTTATAGTCACCCCGAAACATGCCGCCGATCTGAGGAACGGAGATGTGGCTTTCGTCAATGAAAATCAAGGCATTGGGCGGCAGGTATTCAAACAGGGTCGGCGGCGGTTCGCCCGGTTTGCGGCCGGTCAGATAACGGGAGTAGTTTTCAATGCCTTTACAATGGCCGGTGGTTTCGAGCATTTCCAAGTCGAAACGGGTGCGCTGTTCGATACGCTGGGCTTCCAGCAGTTTGTTGTTATTTTTGAAGTTTTCGACAGTTTCGGCCAGTTCTTTGCGAATGCCGGTAATTGCCTGAGAAATGGCCGGGCGCGGCGTGACGTAATGATTGGCCGGGTAAACGGTGACTTTTTGCAGAGAAGCGGTCTTTTTGCCGGTCAGGCTGTCAAATTCATAGATGTCATCTATCTCATCGCCGAAGAAGGATATTCTCCAGGCCCGGTCTTCATAGTGGGCGGGAAAGATGTCCAGCGTGTCTCCCTGAACCCGGAAAGTGCTGCGGACGAAATTCGTCTGATTCCGTTCGTATTGTAATTCGGTCAGGCGTTTGTAAACATCCCGAGGTTCCACATTGTCGCCGACGGCCAGCGGCAGGGTCATGGCTGCATAAGATTCAACGTCGCCCAAACCGTAAATGCAGGAGACAGAGGCCACGATAATGACGTCGTTGTTTTCCAGAATGTTACGGGTGGCCGCGTTGCGCATGCGGTCAATCTGCTCGTTTAAGGCCGAATCCTTTTCGATATAGGTGTCGGTTTTGGGAACATAGGCTTCGGGCTGGTAATAGTCGTAGTAAGAGACGAAGTATTCAACATGGTTGTTGGGGAAAAACTCTTTCATCTCGCTGTAAAGCTGGGCGGCCAGAATTTTGTTGGGTGCCATAATCAGTGACGGCCGCTGACATTGTTCAATTACTTTGGCCATGGTGAAGGTTTTGCCGCTGCCGGTTACGCCAAGCAGAACCTGATTCTTTTCGCCGCGTTCAATGCCTTCGCACAAATCGCGGATTGCCTCCGGCTGGTCGCCGGAAGGTTCAAACGGACTTTCGATTTTAAATTTATTGTCGGACATTGTTTTGAACTGCTGGCGCTTCGGTTAAGTTCGATTTCAGCAGCGACTTGTTGTAAATTTTGGCGAAGTCGCTGAATGTTTCAATATCGTTGATTGCCTTGTCTATGACTCTAATATTGATTTGGTCGTTTTCAAGTGTATCGGTAAGAACGCTGAAGGCGCTGTAATATTTCGTATCTTTGAAGTAAGGCATAAATTTGTTGCGCAGGCGGACAATTACGGTTTCCCTTCCGGCTTTTTTCAGTGCGGTTGCCCAGTCAAGAATATAATTTATCTGCTCTTCGCTCAGCGGCTGGCCGGGGGTCGGTTTTTCAATGAGGTATTTAATGGCGTCGGCAGCGTCGCCCCACATATTTCCGTTCCAGAAAATTTCGCTTTTAAGCAGCAGGGCATTTTTGCTGTAATCGTCTTTCAGCAGTTCCAGAGCCTGAGCTTCGTTGCCGGTTCCGGACAGAGCTTTGGCGCGGACGATGCGGCGTTGCAGCTCAATGGTTTTCGGCAGGCCGGGCGTCTCCGTCCGGTCGAGAATGTCCAAAGCTTCGTGGTTTTGACCGTTAAACAGCTGGATTAATGCCAGACGGGAACCGAACGTCGCTTTTTCCAAAGCGGTCAATTCTCCGGTTCTTAACCGGGAATCGAGCAGTTCATATGCCCGGTCAAGCAAGTCAACCGCGACCAGACGGTCGGCCAGTTTTTGGATAATGGCATTGTAATGACGGCTTTTCGGCGGCAGCCAGTTGTAATCCTGATAAAGGGCCAAAGATTTTAAGGCACTCAAATTGTCGGCCTGATTATTAAGATAAATGTCTTCAATCAGTTTGACCATGCGGCGTTCGATTTTCGGCTTATCCGCGGCGGGAGATATTTTTTCCAGGTTTTGCAGGGTGCGGAGCGCCTGATAGTAATCGAAATTGCGAACATACAAGTCGCTGAGGTCGCTGAGCAATTGTTTTTTGAACTCTATTTCGCCCCAGGCAAAGCGCAGCCCCTCCAGCTCGCGAATCGCTTTGGCCGGAGGAATAACGTTAAGGCGGATTTCCAAATCGGCAATTTTTTTGCGGGCAAGGGATGAATATTTGAGGTCGTTGCTGTTGGCCGCTTTGCGATATTCCTGAATGGCGTTGCGCGGATATCCCTGCATGAGGATTTTTTCCGCGGTCAGATAATTGACCAGCGGCATCAGGTTGCGCGGGGTATCCATGGTTTTCAGAATATCGATAAAGCTTTGGGCGGTGATGTCATCTCCGGCGGCGATTGCCGTAACCGCACCGACTTTGGCGATGGCACCGCGGATTTCCGGCGGGTAGTTGCGTACCAAATTGAGATAGCTGATTAATACGGCGTTGTTTTCCGGGGTAGGTTCCAGTGCCGAAGCAGCCAGCGTTCGCCAGAAAACGGCTTCGTTAATTTCCGGTAATCGTCCGAATGAGAAGTTTTCCAGAGTCTGTTCATAGCGCCCGGCCAGAAAATTGGCCACGCCCAGCAATCCGTGGAAACGTTCCGTTTCGGTCTCGGGAGCTTTGTCTGCAATCAGTTTGTTCAGAATATTCAGCGCATTGGTGCCCAGACCTTGAGAAATGTAGTATTTGGCCAATTCAAGTTTGGCGTTGTTTTTTTGCTTGTCTTCCGCTTTGATTATTTCCTGACGGAGCTGATCTTCCGCTTCGGCAAATGTTTTTCCGAGAAGCTCTTTGTTGAAGTCGGCGGACAGGCGGGCGATGCGGTTGTCAATCTGATTGAGCTGTTCCTGATGTTTGAGAAAGTCCAAATCGGGCGAAATGTTTAAACCACGGCGGACAGCCTGAATGGTGTAACCGGTATTTCCCCGGCTGAGTGCAATGTCCAATGCGTCGGCATTAAGAGCCACACCCTGAATTGTCGGCAGCAGGGTTAAGTCGGGATAGCGGTATTCGTCTTTGATGCCCAGGCCGATGTCGGTGCTGGTTCCGGTGACGATCAGGTCTCCGACTTCCGGGTCAATAATCGAAACAACTTCTCCGGCTGCCGTGGAAGGGATAAACAGGTAAGGCTGATTGCTGACGTTGTATTGGGTATAAACCGGGAGGTCCTTGGTTTCTTCCGGCGCATCGCGGGTAAAAAGGTCAACAATCCACAGCAGTCCTTCCTTACGGACGGAAGCGTTGAGCTTGGTCTTGGGCAAAATGCGGAGAATGGCTGCTCCGGGATGGGGAATTTGCAAGACTTCATCGGCTACGGGAGCGGCCGCTTCCCGCAGGCTCTCAATATCCAGATTTTGCGGGTGGTCAAAAATAACCCAGATGTAATTGCCGCGGCGGAAAACGGAGAGGCCGACCGGCATATTCCAAGAGAAGCTTAAACTGGCGACCTGGTTGGGCTGGACCGGCGCAACCTGCGCCGAAGTCATGGCTGTTTGGAGCCGGGTCAGATTCTGATTGCGAATATTTATCGGAGCCGTGGCTACCGGCGGCACTATTTCGGTGTTTTGTTGTTGCGGAAGGAGGCTGTTCTCCAGATCAAAAACAATTTTGTTTTCGTGTTCGAACGATTTTTTCAGTTTGGCCGGGAAAATGATGTCCAATCCGCCTTCAGGGTTAATCTGCTGGAGAACATATGCCGCTTTGCCGTAGTTTTCCAGTTTGGAAGTTTTGAGGTCCGGTCTTTTTTTGAATGAAACGGTTGTCGTTTCAGGGCCTGCCTTGACGATATATTCAGGTTTACGGCCGGGAGCAAATTCAAAGCTGAAGCGAGAAAAATCCTGGTGATTGCCGTAGTTGAGCAGCAGACGGTTGAGACGGCTGTCTATTCCCCTGTCGGCCAGTTCGCCGTCTTGTTTCCGCAATTTGATAATCAGATTGCCGTCGTTGCGGAAGTTTTGAACCGATAGCGGTTCTTTCAGCGTCAGAAGCATGCTCTTTTGATTGTTGGCGATGTTTGCGGCAGCAACCAGTGACGGAAGCTTTGCGGCAATATCCTGCAACCGGTCGGCCAGCGGGCGGCTGAAAGACAGATAGAGTTCCCTGTCTTTGCCTTCAATCGTATAATCAACATTATCGGCAAGAGGAAGGGTGATGATGGTTTCTTCCGCGGTACCGGTATATTGCGCAGTTTGGGCAAAGGTATCGAAACAGCTCAAAAAAACGGCGCTGCAGATTGTTGTCTGCAGAAAAAAACGAAATCTATGTTGCCGTTTGATTGTCAAGTTTTTTATCCGGGTTAAAAATTATTGCCTATGATTTTGTCGGTTATCTCTTTGGCTTTTTCCGCTTTCATTTGCGAGAGGATGGCCGAAGAGGTGGACGGTTTCATTTCTTTAAGCAGCGAGACGGTTACGTCAATGTCAAGCGTGTTGAAAATGCGAGCAGCATCTTTAGGTTTCATGGTTGAATAAACTTTGACCAAGGCGTTGATTTTAGCCCGTTCTTTATCGTTGTATTCTTTAATCAGTTTGCGCAGTCTTTGTTCATAATCCTGCAACTGTTTCAGCCGTTTATCAATTTCCTGCTCGGCAACTTTGAGCTGGACGGCTTTCTTGTCGATTTCGCGGCTGCGGATGTCAAGAGCTTCCCGACGTTCGGCCAGTTCCTGCAAAATCATGATTTCTGACTGGGTGAAGCCGGAGTTTGGGGTGGGCGTTCCGGCCGGCGTGTCGGAACCGACGGAATCCGAGGCTTCGAGAAGTTTATTCAAATCGGCGGTTTCTTTATTGTTTTTTTCTTCGGCCGCGGCGAGAGACTGGGAAATGCTGAACCTGTCGGCTGCGGGGTTTTTCAACATGTCGAAAAGGTTATTGATACGGACGGACAGCATTAACGTCGCCATAAAAATAACCATGGGCAAAATGCGAAAATGTTGTTTCAGTGTTTTAAACATGCGGCAAACCTTATTTAATAGAGCGCAGGGCTTTTAATAATTCCATTTCGGCGAGAGAACGCGAATCTTCGGCTTCTTCGTGCAGTGAAGATTTTGCTGTTTGCGGGGCAGAAGAATTTCCGGTTTTGATTTCCCGGCCGGCGTGGATAACGTTTTCCAGACGGTCGGCCAGATTGTCGGCCCGTTCATTGATGAAGGTTAAGTCATCTTTGAGATTTTTGGCGCTGTCAATAACCTCTTTCAAGTCTTCCGACGAATGTTCGGTAACCGATTTCAGTTTCGGAATGGAGTTTTCGGCCTTGTTGGTGGCTTCGTTGAGGGAAGAAATCAGCTGTGACAGGCTTTTCTGGTTCTGGCGGAGCAGACTCAGATTCTTATTCAGCTTATAAGCGTAAATAATGGTGGGGATCAGCAAAATGATAATGCTCAGATTTATGATTAATTCCAAACTATCCATTTTTTTCTGCCTTGCCTTGAATCTTAATGACAACGTTTTCCTCTTTGCGTCCCATGGAGCCGGTGAACAGCGGCACGTCGCCGCAAAGGACGGTGACATCGTCGTGGGGATACATGTCAAGCGGGAGGAAAGACCCTTTGTCCCATTTGGCAATTTCGCCGAGAGTAATCATTTTTTCTTTGAGAATGGCCTGCAATTCGACGTCGGTTTCCCACAGCTGTTCAATCAGGTGGTTTTCCCAGATGGCGTCACGGCCGTAGCGTTCACCCATAAACATTTGGAGCAGCAGGTCGCGGATGGGTTCCAGCGTGGCATAGGGAATCATCAGATCGATTTTGCCGCCGCGGTCTTCCATGTCTATCCGCAGGCGAGCAACAATGACCGCGTTGGACAAGCGGGAGATGGTGGCAAAGCGGGGATTGGTTTCCAGCCGGTCGTAACTGAACGTGACTGAGGTGATGGGGTCAAAGGCGGTGGAGAGGTCGGCCAGAATGAGATCGATCATGTCTTTGACCAGATTGAGTTCAATGGTGGTGTAAGGGCGCCCTTCAATGCGCATGGCCGCGGTGCCGCGCCGTCCGCCGAGCAGAACGTCAACAATCGAATATACCAGCGAGGAGTCAAAAGACATCAGCCCGTAGTTGTCCCACTCTTCGGCTTTGAAAACGCCGAGCAGGGTCGGCAGGGTGAGCGAATCGATATATTCGCCGAAGCGCATGGATTCAATGTTGTCGAGCGAGACTTCGACGTTATCCTGCGTGAAGTTGCGCAGCGAGGTGGCCATCATACGGATAAGACGGTCGAAAACGATGTCAAGCATCGGCAGTCGTTCGTATGATACCATGGAAGAATTTAAAATAGCCTGGACGCCGGTTTTCATAGTGTAGCCGTCGTCTTCCCCTTCCTTGTCGGCAGAATAGCCGAACAGGGTATCAATTTCTTCCTGATTCAGAATTTTGGAATCGCCGTCGCCGGAAACGGAAGCCGCATTGCCGCGGTCACGAACCTCAATCATGTCCGTCCAGTCTTGATTCTTTTCTTCCGGGGCGTTTGCCGGAGCGGGATTGTTTTCTTCAGCCACTTTTCAGTCCTCTTTTAATTATTTTTCTGAATATCAAAGGTTTTGAAATTCAGGTTGGATACTTTAACCGGGGCAGTCAGCAAATTGATGCGGTAAAGCAGCTCTTCCTTGAGATTGTACAATCCGTCAGAGCCGCTGATTTCATCCGGCGTCAGTTCGACAATGTGAGCCAGCAGGGTGTCGTTAATCCGCGGAAGCATGGCTTCGATTGTCTTTATATCATCGACCGAGGATAATTCAATGCTGATTTTTACTTTGACGTTTGATGACGTTTCGGCAGATGAGCGCAAGCGGACGGACAACTCGGGAAGCGTGTAAAAAACGGTTATTTTTCCGGCGTCTTCGCCTTCACCGGCAGTTGTTACAATACTGAAATCGCCTTCGCCGCCGAGGTGGTCCTTGCGAGTGAAGACGGTGATAAAACTGACTGCCAGGCCGATGACGACAATAACCGGCACAACGTAAATTAAAACCTTTTTTTTGTTAAAAGGTTTAATCTGCAGTTCTTCGTCTTCGGCTTTGTCGAAGCTTTCGTCTGGTTTGACCATAGTTTTCCCCATTCTTAAACTATTCTCACAACCATTTTACATTATTAATTTTATTATTAAACATTAAAAAGCGACTTATTAAACGGATTTAAGGTTTTAAGCCTCCGGTGAGAGGTTTTTTTCTGATTTTAACCAATAATTATCGAATAAAAGAGTAGAATTAGGCGAATTGGAGTAATCGGGCCGCGGTTGGGCGGATTTTTATGTTACAGATATGTTAAATTTGCAGTGGATTAAAGGCTTAACCATAGCAAAAACAGGTGTTTTATGGTAATATAAAAGAGACGCGAAACGGCCAAATAAGGTGCAATGTTATGTATGTTTGGGTATTGTTGGCGACATTTATTGCGATGTTGTATGCCTTTAATCTGTCAACCAGGGAAGATATGCGCTCCCTGTACACGGTTCCGCAGGCAGAATCGGTTGTGGCCAAAATCGTTACCCAGCATCGGGCAGCCCGGCAATATATGAAAGACCATCTGCCGCCGGATAACGGGACGACGACGATTTCCTACTATCCCGGCGAAATTAAGATTGATGACTTGCAGTATTATCTGCCGTACGGTTTTGAACGTGACAGCGAATATACGTCGCTGATTTATTGTCTGGACAGGGAAAGCACCAATCTGTCGCAGGCGGTGCCCGGGTGTTCCGCAACCGGAGCCAGCTGCTGCAATGATCCGAAAACGGTGGCTTATCTGGTGACTTTCGGCTGTGTGCCGTCGCGGTGGCGGAATATTTTTACCGGAAAGCCGGACAATGACTTGCTGAAAGCGATGGAACGTGTGGTGGGGGCCGGCTCCGACTTCGGTTATGCCGACAAATCAGATGCCAGCCGCTGGGCAGCAACGGAAACGGTTAAGTCAACCATGGCAATCCGCGGGCGGGAGGTGACTTATACCTCTATTCCGCAGTATATAATTTCCAACAGTTTGGACGGGGTCGGAAACAAGTCGTTCAACAAGGTTTGCGTCAATAACAAAAACTGTCCTTACTGTTTGATTTATATGACCTCTTATCACTAGGAAAACGGGGAGAAAAACAATGCAAAAGCAATTAAAGTCAAAATTAAACGAGCTCGGCAGCTTGATGATTGAGGCTATGGCAATGTTGGCCCTCATTTCCATGGTGACGCCGATTTTGTATAAAAAGTCCGCCGAACGAACGACTGAGCTGCAGGATATTAACGCGGCGAGCGAGGTGCGGGCGCTGATTAAGTCGCTGGACGATTATGTCAGCGACCACTATGATGATATTATTCAGGGTAAAAAGGTGCAGCAGAACTGTAATACGGCCGAAGTGAATTACAGTGATATGATTGCAACATCAGGGCAATCTACGCAGAAGAAAACAATTAACATCAACCATTTTTGCGAATATCTGCCGTACGGTTTTCTGGATAAAAGTAAAAATGCACAAGATTCCAAGACTTTCAGCAAAAACTATCAGGTGGTTTTGAAAAAAGTTGACGGCGGTGACGGCCGGAAGAGAGTGGTTACCGCGTTTTTGATTACCGAACCGAGTGACGGCGGGACTTTCCCGAAACTGCGCGCTTCCCGTATTGCGTCAATGATCGGGAGCAACGGCGGTTATATTAACGTTGCCAATAATGTTGCTTCGGCGATGGGTACCCAGGGTATTTGGAGTGTAGATAATCTGAATACTGATTTGGGAATTGCCGCCAATAAGGTGAAAGACGGAGCGATTATTGCCTCTTCGGTACAGGGAATTGCCGCGCAGGGCGGTGTGGATAATGAAAACGTGCTGTATCGCAAATGGCGCAGCAATCGTGAGTTAAATACGATGGAAACGACGTTGCTGATGGGTGCAAATGCGGCGCAGGGACAAAATATTATCAATGTAAACCAGATGATTATCGAGGCAGGGCGGCCGGGAAATTTTGAAACCGGAACGTCAGAGGCGGATCATGCTCTGTATGTTAAAAAAGGCGGAGCAACGATTAAGGGCGGTATTAAGGCCGCGGATGCTTTGTTTACGGTGGATACGGCAGGTAAGACGACGGCTGTGGAATTTGTGGCCGGCAATTTTGACGCCAAGCAGGATTTGTTAAAACTCGGCGATGCCTTTACGGCAACCAACAGCGGACTGACGGTAAAATATAACGGCGGCACCTGGGGAGATGAAACAGGTGTTACCGATGCTCCGGTTAATATTAATGCCAATACCAAAATAACCGGAAATCTGCATGTGACCGGAAATGAATATGTCGGCGGTAATTTGAGAGTTAAAGGTACGATTGATGCCGATAAACTGCATGCGCGGACACAATTGACCGTCGGCGGTACGCCGTCTGCCCCGACCAATGCAGTGGTTACGGAAACCAGCTCCGTCTTTAAACAGCCGGATTTCCGAATTGGCGGTACCAATAAAAATGATGCCCGTTTGTTTACCAATGCGACAGAATCTGTTTTGCGCGGCGGAACTGGCGGCTTGCTGTTGGATTCTTCACAGAATGTGACAATGAAGAGTGCAACTTCTGGTAATGTTACCGTGTCGGCAGGCAGTGGTCATTTGTATCTTAATTCGACAGGAGATGTTAAAGTAGATTCAGGAACTTCAGGAATTGTTTGGATTAATGATCAGATGATGAAGTTTTATCGAGCGGGTTCTTTAAATAAAATTGAATCTATTGTCAATTCGTTTTTGGTAACATCTTCTTCAGCTGGAACTACTTACGGATATATTAATCCGGGCGGAAAGCAGTTTGCTACTCGAAATTTGAAGATGCAGGTTGCGGATTCTGCTGGAACAGATGTTTTAACGGTTGATCCTTTAACGACTAATAGTGCAACTGCAACGATGCGAGGTAAGTTTACGGTTACCAATAATCCGAGCGGCGGTACTACAACTAACGTTTTTCAGGTTAATCCGTCAAACCAAACAGAGGGGGTAACCGCTAATCCGGCAGCGGTTGTTGTAAACAATGATTATTTTAAGGTCAATAATTTGACGGATTCTACACGTGTTTTAACTGTTGATATGAAAGGGACGCAAAAAGCGGCAGCAGAAGCAAATAAAGGGCCGGTTTATATCCGTAAGGGAGTTATGGAGCTGGCAACAAATACCGGGACGACGGCTAGGGTTTTATCAGAACACCAGGGGTATGTCAAAGCCGACCGTTTTGTTGATAATAAAGGGTTGGATACATCGGCTCTGAGCAAACCGACAGATTTGGGAGTTTCTTTTGTTCAGCAGGGGGCTGCCGGAGCCTATGACTATTATCAGGTTAATCCGGCTTACACTTCGGTGATGCATGATATTAAACTGACGACCCGCGGCGGGGCTCGGTTGAGCGACATTCTGCCTGACTTTATCAATAAGGGGATTTATATTGTCGATAATACCTATAAAGCAGATGCCGTTGGTGATTCCTGGGCCAAGCGGGATGCCAACGGCTATCATACCGGCGGGTTTAATCCTCTGACGGCTTTTTCCGACTGCGGGACTACTCACTCCTGTGAGGTCAGTCCGTGGGCCGGTTTTGTGCCGGCACCGCAATGTCCGCCGGGATATATGAAAGTTATTACGTTGACGCCGGCAACGTTTTCGATGGCTCAGGCGGGTATTCCGGGGCCGATTACGACAAAGAAACCGGACTTGATTATTGACTATAACGTTCGTGATCCGAACGAATATGTGGAGGGTGATACCGGGACGCATTACTATAATAAGTCTTCTTATGTAACGACGGCGCCGACTCCTCTGTATTTCCAGAAGAACACCTGGCTGCGTTCAATGGTTATTCCTTATTTGACCGGTTCGAACAGTTCGACTTTCCGTGGCTGGAGTACGGCAATGGGCTTTATTTATCCTTATACTTATTATAAGAAATATATTGATTTACTGGGACTGACGGTCGATACCAGCGGCGGTGCAAACAAAACGGTTATTTGGAATCTGTTTCCGGTTTATAACCAGACGCTGGAGGGCTATGCAACGGTTTATTGCTACTTTAACCGCAAAGAATCGGTTTGGAATGAGACTTTGGTTGATAAAGACTATGACCAGCTGAATAACTGGCGGGCGGTTTACAGTAAAGGCAATACCAATTATAATAAGCGTCTGAATGATCCGACGCTGGGTTATACCGACCCGTGGTAGGACCGGCAAGAAAAAACACCCCGCTGCAGCGGGGTGTTTTCTTATGAACAGCCGGTTTATATTTTTAAGGTAATGTTTAAATATTTTCGTTATACTGATTTTATCAGCAAGGAGATTAAGATGATGAAGATGACAGCCTTATTGACCGCAGCTTTAATGTCTTTGGGATACGGGGCATATGATGCCAAAGCCCAGGCCACTTATTTCGGCGATGAGCCGGAGGGTGTGCAGTCGTTTCAGCAGGACAAAGACGCCTGGCGTCGCAAAGACGGAAAAAGGCTGCAGATTCTGCAGGGAATCAGCGATTCAATCGGTCAGGCGGCACTGGCCAACATTACCGGGGCGGAGCAGGTGTTTTGTTATCAGATAACCAGCCGTCCGAACAATTACAGCGGCTATACGATTAACGGCATGGTCGTCACCGGTTTTTGCGGCGTGGTGGCTCCCCAGTTGCAGGAAACGATTAAAGAGCAGTTTTTTTCAACGGCGGACAACATTGATTTTGTTAATTCAGAAAAATGCATTATTAAGCCGAAGATTATGATTCGCTGGGTCAGAGGGGTGGATTTTACGGATATGCTGATTTCGGCTCCGTGCTATTCTTATTCCATTTTTTACGGCGGCAAAGTGAGAACCTTTAATTTCCGCCCGGGGGCCGAGCTGGTGGATGCCATGGTTGACGCTTTTAAAGATTTGACGGTGCCGTTTGTTTCTCCGGCGCTGCTTAACCAACTGCTTCCGGTCGGGGTTCCGCAGACGAAAGAGCAGCAGGAAATCGTCAAAGAGCAAAGCGGGCCGATACGCAAATGGGAACAGCCCAAGGCGCAGCCGGTTCAGGAAAAGAAAAACAAGGGCTGGAACAGCCTCAAATTCGGGGTGTGATTTTGTTGCTTGATTCAGCGGGAGGACGGAAAGGGCGTCCTCCCGCTTTTTGTGAAAAGATTTGGTCTTGGGTCAGGGCAGGTAAACGACCTGATTGAAAACATTTTCCAAAAAGAAGAGAGATATAAAGCAAATGACGGCGGAGATGACTGGCGTGGTGAACCAGCCGAGCGCAATGCGCGCCAGCAGACCCCAGCTCATGTTGTGGCCGCCTTTGGCAAGGCCTATTCCCATAACGGCGCCGATAACCGCCTGCGAACTGGAAACCGGAACCAGCGGCAAAGCGGGCAGACCGCGGGAAAGCAGAAACTGTTCCAGCCCCTGTGAGGCGAAGATGAAAAGGACAATCGACTGGGAAATAACAACAATCCAAGCGGCAACAGGGGTCATTACCATAATTTTTTTGCCGATTGTGCGCATGATCTTGTGGGAACGGGTGAAAATGCCGACGCTGACGGCAAGGCTGCCGATCAGAAACAAAAGCTGAGTGCCGCTGAGGTGCAAATATTTGAGGGAGACGCTTTGCAGCGGATTGGCGTCAACAAAAACGCCCATGACATTGCCGATGTTGTTTGAGCCTAAGGCATAGGCGCCGAAAGCACCTGTTATGATAAGGGCAATGCGAGTGTAGCTGTCCTGGCGCAGCAGGTGAATGCGCGAATGTTTGAGCCAAAAACGAATCAGCCAGTAAAGCAAAATGGCGATAATGCCGGCCAGCAGCGGGCAGAGAATCCAAGTGCTGACAATCTGGGAAAGAATGCCGTAGTCGGTTTCTTTTCCGCTGTAAAAGTTCCAGCCGATGATCGCGCCGACGATGGACTGAGAGGTGGAAACGGGAATGCCGCTGTTGACCATCCAGTAAACGGTGAGGGCTGCGGCGCAGGCGCACATAAACGAACCGGCAATGGCATTGACGGCACCCAGTTCAACCAGAGTGGTGCTGGCGCCGCCGCCGGAAAAAACGGCGCCCAGCATGACGAATACGGAGGCAATGACGGCCGCGGTACGGAAACGAACCATTTTGGTGCCGACGGCAGTGCCGAAAATGTTGGCGGCGTCGTTGGCACCCAATGACCACCCCAGAAACAGGCCGCTGCTTAAAAAAATAAAAAAGGAATAGTCCATTCCGTTTCTCCGCTAGATATCACGCTTGATAGTGAAAATCAGCAATTCGTCGATGCAGTCTTCGGCAATGTCGGCGATGTCGGCAACTTCTGTAATCAGGTTGCTGAGCTGGAGTTTGTTGGCCAGCGGCAGTTCCGAGTCAAAAATCGCTTCTTTCATATGACCGGAGGTTAAATCGGTTTCATGTTCCATAAAATAGACTTTCTGCGAATAGTCGCGGACGGTGCTGATGTCTCGAAAGAAAGCCCGTGAAGCGATTGCCAGGTTTTCGCAGCAGTCGGTTACCTGGTCGCAAAGTTCAAGCATGCGGATGTGGTATTCGGCAGGAAAATCAGGGCGCTCAATATAAAAGCGGTAGCAGACTTCGTCAAATTTATTGATAACCTTATCGAGATTTTCAACCAGATTCAGCACATCGGCGCGAAGGTCGGGAATCAGGTTCTGTTCGTAAAGCCGGCTTTCAATGTCACGGCGGGTGACGTCGGCGTCGTGTTCTATCTGTTTGATTTGTTTGTTGAGCTTTTTGTATTCGTCGCTGCGCTGTTCGGCCAGATAAATGCGGATGGCTTTTTTGAAAGTCATGGCGGCGTCAATGATTTTATCGTGGAAGAGGTCTATTTTGCTTTCCAGCGATTTGGTTTGCGAAAACAGCGACAGCTTGACGTGAAACATTCTTCTTTTCCTTATCCTGAACGGTTTGCCATAAATTATAACCGCTAATTATGAAAAAAGTTTTAGCGGAAGAGATATTTATTTAGCAAATATAATTATATTTCTCTTGTAAATATATGGGAGATTGGCTAGATTATATGATGTTTTAATTATAATTTGAAACTTAAGGATACAACTATGAACAAATTGAATTCAATTTATGTTTCCATTCTGGCTCTGGTTGTTGCCATTGCAGCTCTGGTTATGTGCATCATGTGCTGCAACAACAAACAGTCCGTCAGCGTTGAACAGGCTTTGCTGGATAATCCGGAAATGATTGTCAATGCAATGCAGAAATATGAAGAAAATATGCGTGAACAGGCTTTGGCCGGCGCTCAGAAATTGATTGACGCCAATATTGAAGACGTCAACAATGATGCCAATACCCCGTTTGTCGGCGCGGCCGATGCGGAAAAGGTCGTTGTTGAATTTTATGACTATTCCTGCGGCTACTGCCACAGACTGTTCCCGGAACTCAAAGCCGTTATGGCGAACAACGGCGATGTTAAATTTGCGTTCAAACCGTTGACTTTCGTTTCTCCGATTTCCGAATATGCTGCTCGTGCCGCTTTGGCTGCCAACAAACAGGGCAAATTTATCGAAATGCACAATGCCATGTTTGAATTCGGCGGTCAGCTGACCGAAGCCGCGATTGATGAAATTGCCGGCAAACAAGGTTTGGATATGGAAAAATACAAAGCTGACCTGAATTCTCAGGCGGTTTCCGATGAACTGGCCGCAGTCAGCGAACTGGCTAACAAGATTCAGATCAACGGTGTTCCGGCTCTGGTAGTTAACGGTAAAATGGTTCAGACTCTGGACGGTTCCGTTATTCAGGATGCGCTGAACAAATAGTTCTGAACGGAAATTAAAAAAAAGGGAGTTTAAAACTCCCTTTTTTTATGTCTGAGCGAATGATTAATATTTGCGGTCAATGATGTATTGTGCCAGAGCGCTGAGATTTTCGGCTTTGTCTCCGAAAATGGCGATGATCTGCCGGGCTTCGTCGATAAGTTGCCGGGATATCTGTTTGGCATTGTCAAGGCCGTACAGTGTGACGAAAGTGACTTTCCCCTGAGCCGCGTCTTTGTTCAGGGTTTTGCCGACCAATTCCTGCTCGCCCTCAACGTCAAGAATGTCATCGGCAATTTGGAAAGCGATGCCGATTTTGCGGGAATAGTCAATCAAAGCTTGGCGCTGCTGCGGAGAGGCTTTGCCGAGGACGGCTCCGGCTTCGCAGGCATAGCGGATTAAACGGCCGGTTTTCATCTCTTCAATATGCTTAATCAGGGCTTCGGCATCGGTTGAGGCGGGAAGCTTTTCCGCATAGAGATCAAGCATCTGGCCGGCAATCATGCCGTCAAAGGCTCCCGCGCCGTTGGCCAGCAGGCTGATGAGTTCGCAACGGGTTTCGGCATCGGCGGCAGTTTGCGGCGCGCTTAAAATTTCAAAGGCATAAGTCAGTAATCCGTCGCCGGCCAAAATGGCGGTAGCCTCGTCAAACTTTTTGTGACAGGTCGGTTTGCCGCGGCGGAGGTCGTCGTTGTCCATGGCCGGCAGGTCATCGTGCACGAGAGAATAGGAGTGCAGCATTTCCAATGCGACTGCCGTACGCAGGGAAGAGGAAAAATCAACACCGAAGAGGCGGGCCGTTTCATAAACCAAATAGGGGCGCAGTCGTTTGCCGCCGTTGGTAACGGCATATTTCATCGCTTCGACGACGCGTTTTTCAGGGCCGTCAGGCAAAGGGAAGAAATCCGGCAGACGGCGGTTAAACTGTTCGGAATATTCGGCAATAACCGTTTTGATATCATTCATTACTGTTCGTCCATAGCTGCCAACGGAGCCGTTTTGATTTCTCCGTCCGGCGCGATTTCAATTTTTTCGATCTTCAGCTGGGCCGCCTGAAGTTTCTGTTCGCAGAACTGTTTGAGTTTAACGGCCTGTTCATAAGCCGTGACGGCGTCATCAAGCTTAATCCGTCCGCTTTCAAGTTCGCGGACGATGTTTTCAAGTTTAAGCAGGGCGTCTTCAAAGCTCAGCCCTTGTAAATCTTCGTCTTTCATTTGTCCTCCTCTTTGGTTTACGGTAATTTTATTATATTCGCCGGGGAAAGGCAACAGCAATATAGCCGATGTGACTAAAGGCTAAAGTCTATATAGCTCTTAGTTGTTCTATAACTCCCAATCTATTGAATTTTATGCTAAATTAGAAGGAGTTAAAGGAGGAAGAAAATGAAAAATCTGGCTATTACGCAAGGGGCGGCAATGTTAAAGGCTTTGGGCAACCAGAAACGGTTGGAAATTCTTTATCATCTGTCGGGCAAAGAATTGAACGTGGGTGAGCTGGAAAAAATGGTTGATCTCAGCCAGTCGGCATTATCGCAGCATCTGGCGGTTTTGCGGAACAACGGAATTGTTAAAACCCGCCGTTCGGCACAGACAATTTTCTATTCAATCCGCAGTGAAACGGCGCTTAAGCTGATTAATCTGCTGGACAGGCTTTATAATAAGCCGTATCAAAACGGCGAGTGCTAGGCGGAAACGTCCGCAACGGGCGTAATGCTGACACAATGTTTAATGTTGTCGTAGCGGATGCTGAGTTTGCCGTTGCGCAGTTCAATCGCCCGGTTGCCGAACAATTCTTTGCGCCAGCCCTTTAAAATCGGATTGTTGCGGTCTTTAAACGTGGCAAAACGTTTCAAATCGTCATCAGAAGCAATGAGTTTGGCAACGACGCCGCTTTCCTGGCTGGTGAGTTTCAACAAAAGTTTCAACAGTTCATGAAGGCCGGCTGCGCCTTGGGGCAGGGGCCTTTCTTTCGGCAGTTTGACATATTGCGATGCCGGAATCTGACGGGCGGCATTGAGGACTTCGATTATTTCGTTTCCGAGTTTTCCGGTTGCGACTTCTTTGCGCATGTTGCGTATTTGTTCCAGCTCTTCTATTGAGGTCGGGCAGAGTGCGGCAATGTTGAGCAGAAGGTCGTCTTTAATGACGTTTTGCCGCGGGGTATCTTTGCGTTGGGCCCGGCTTTCGCGCCAGGCTGCCAGTTCTTTCAGAACGGTTAGCATTTTGGGATTATGGGAGCGGTGTTTGATTTTTTGCCAGGCGTCCTGAGGGTTAACGGTATAGGTTTCCGGATTTTTCAGGATTTCCGCTTCTTCATCCAGCCAGTGGATGCGTCCGTTCTGTTTTAATTGTTCGCGCAGAGCCTGATAAACGTTTACCAGGTGGGTGACATCGCTCAGAGCATAGCAGAGCTGGCTTTTATCGAGCGGTCGGATAGACCAGTTGGACAGACGGGATGATTTGTCGAGCTCAACGTCACAGATTTTTTTGACCAGTGTTTCATAACTGACGGAATCGCCGTAGCCGCAGACCATGGCGGCAATCTGAGTGTCAAAAAGCGGTTCGGGAATAAAGCCGGTCAGCATGTAAAGAATTTCGATGTCCTGGCGCCCGGAATGGAAAACTTTGGTGATGCCGGGGTTTTTCAGCAATTCGACAAAGGGGGAAAGGTCCAATCCCTCTGCCAGCGGATCGATAACGGCAGCGTCATCCGCAGCTCCGACCTGAATCAGGCAGAGTTTTGCATAATATGTTTTTTCGCGCAGGAACTCCAGATCAATGGTGATAAATTCCCGGTTTTGTAAACTGCGGCAAAATTCTGTCAATGCCGCCGTCGAATCAATTACTTTCATAGATAAGCCCAACCGTCTTCCTTTCTAAAGTTTTTTGTACTGCGAAATAATTATAGTTTCTGTTATTTAATATTGTTTTAATGGCGGTGCAACAGAAAAATCTGTTTCGCAAAATTTTAAAAAAAAGACTTGCACTTTTGTCTAAATTGGGATATAGGAAAACTCATACTTTCTATTATTTGAGATATATTACATCAGATACAGGCCTGTTGCGTGGTTAACTTCAGGTTTTTGTGACAACCAAAAATTATTGTTAAATTTTCAAAAAGTTCAAGCTTTATGGAAACAAGTAAAGTTAAGAGATTTATCTTCGCACCGAAGAATGAATCTTTGAAAGCAGCTCTCGAGAGCCAGTCAAACAACGTGCGTAAATCTGTTTATCTTTCGCCTTACAGCGAAGAAGAGTTTATGCGTATCCGTGTCCGCAACCATTCGAACACGACGCAGGGCATTTGCCGCGCTTTGGCACACCGCGTTTCACCGATTACCTATTATAAGCTTCATGCTTACGGTCACGGTGACGAATTGTGTTCTGCCGTTGTCGGAACCATTCGCGTTGAGAACAAACCCTACGACGAAGTGGTTCAAACGGTGAAAAAAGTGCTGGACGAAGTTCGGGCAGAGAGCAAGATTTTCCTTAAACTCAAGGTTTCGGACATTCTTGCCAAAGACGAGACGCCGTGGGTGGAAGTTTTCTGCTCCAAAAACCGCCGTTTGACCGTGGAACAGTGGCAGCCGCAGCTCGCTAAAGTCGCAGCAGCATTGGGCGCCGAGCTTGTTCTCTGGGATGCCGAGATCCGCGAAATGTAGTTTCTTTTAAGCCAGAAAAAAGAAATTTAAAGAGTTGGTGTGGGAACACCGACTCTTTTTTTATGCCCGGCAAGGGAGGAAAATAAATCGGTTTGGCGGCGTTTGCGGTTAAAAGCCTGCTCTTTTATGCGCTTTTCCGGGTGATAGCGCGTTTAAGGACTTGCCAAGCCGGGAATTTGGTTCTACAAATAGAGAGTTTTTTAATTAAACGTATGAGGTTTTTATGAATCAATATCGAACACATACCTGCGGGGAACTGCGGGAAGCGGATGTGAATAAGACCGTGACTTTGGCGGGTTGGATTCACCGTAAACGGAATTTGGGCAATCTCTGCTTCGTGGATTTGCGAGATCACTACGGCATTACACAGTGCGTTGTGGACAGTTCTTCCGATTTGTTCGATAAACTCAACGATATTCGCGTGGAAAGCGTTATCGGTGTAACCGGCAAAGTTCTGCATCGCGAAAGCGTCAACAAAAATATGCCGACCGGCGACATTGAAATCAAGGTTGAAGCCGTGGAAGTTTATTCCCGGGCGGAAATGCTGCCTTTTCAGGTGGCGATGGAAGACGACGCGCCGGAAGAACTGCGTTTGAAATATCGTTTTCTTGATTTGCGCAAAGAGCGCATTCATCAGAATATTATGCTGCGTTCAAAAGTTATTGCCGCGATGCGCCGTTTGATGGTTGAACAGGGCTTTACCGAGTATCAGACGCCGATTTTGACTGCCTCTTCGCCGGAGGGTGCGCGCGATTTTCTGGTGCCGTCCCGTATTAATCCGGGCAAATTTTACGCGTTGCCGCAGGCTCCGCAGCAGTTCAAACAACTGCTGATGGTTGCCGGTTTTGACAAGTATTTCCAGATTGCGCCGTGTTTCCGCGATGAAGATCCGCGTGCCGATCGTTCTCCCGGAGAGTTCTATCAGCTGGATATGGAAATGTCTTTTGCCACGCAGGAAGATGTTTTTAAAGTCATTGAGCATGCCATGGGCGGCGTTTTTAACGAATTCGGTGCCGGAAAGAAAGTTGATCAGGCTCCGTTTATGCGTATTCCTTTCCGGGAGGCAATGCTGAAATACGGTTCGGATAAACCTGATTTGCGCAATCCGCTGATTATTCAGGAAGCAACCGCGCTGTTCGGCAATTCCGGTTTCGGCGTATATGACGGCAAAGTTGCCGAAGGCGCAAGCGTACGGGCCATCGTTGTGCCGGGAATTGCAGACAAGCCGCGTTCTTTCTTTGATAAGCTGGATGCTTTTGCCAAAGAAAACGATATGGGCGGCATGGCTTATATTGCTTTTGCCGAAGGCGGAGCCAAGGGAATTGCCAAGCTGCTGAGCGCCGAGAAATTGGCAGAAATCAAACAAACGCTGGGGGCTAAAGACGGCGATGCCGTGCTGTTTATGATCGGCAGCGGTTTGAAACTGGACAAGTTTGCCGGCAAAACCCGCTTAAAACTGGGCGAAGATTTGGATTTGAACGAGAAAAACGTTTTCCGCATCTGCTGGGTGGTTGATTTTCCGTTTTATGAGGAAAATGAAGAAACCGGCGCAGTTGAATTTTCGCATAATCCGTTCTCAATGCCTCAGGGAGGTATGGACGCCCTGTGCAACAAGAAACCGCTGGATATTCTGGCTTATCAGTATGACCTGGTTTGCAACGGTGTGGAACTGGCTTCCGGCGGCGTTCGCAACCATGAGCCGGAGATTATGTATAAGGCGTTTGAAATTGCCGGTTATAACAAAGAATTTGTGGACAGCAAATTCGGCGGCATGATTAATGCTTTCAAATACGGGGCTCCGCCGCACGCCGGCTGCGCTCCCGGAATTGACCGGACGGTTATGCTGCTGCTGGATGAACCGATTATCCGCGATGTTATTCTGTTTCCGTTGAACGGCAAAGCACAGGATCTGATGATGCAGGCGCCGAACTTCGTGACAGAAAAACAGCTGGAAGAACTGCATATCAAGATTGTTCCGGCAGAAGACAAGAAATAACGAATTTAAGGGCTTTTCCGGAGAAAAGCCCTTGTTTGTTCCAATATGTATCAGGAAGAAGACAATGAAAAAGTTTTGGTTGAGTTTGACTGTTCTCATCATGTTGTCGGCGTGCAAATCGGTGACTTTTAACGATTTAAATGTTCAGATGCCGAATGCGAATCTGCTGCCGCCGCTGAATACGGAAGTGGACAGGGAAAGTGTCCGCGACAGTTTTGACGTTCAGTATTCGGGGAGTTCTTCCCGTTCGGGCTATACGGATGCCAGCGGCTGGGGCGGAAGCATTGACAGCGTTAATATCGTGCGCAAGCGCGACCGGCGGATGCGCGACATGATAACTTTGTTTGACCGCAATGCGGCCAATGTGTCGCAGGCTTACGGCGAACGCAAGGGAACAATCAAGCTGCGGGTGACCAACAGCAGTGTTTACAATTCAGGGCTTTATTATGCCGTTCCCTCGATTTTGAGTCTGCATACGCTGAATTTGCTGGGAATGCCGTATCTGTATGCAAATACGGATTTGGAGACGGAAGTTTCGATTTATGACCGCAGCGGCGATTTGGTCTGGAAAACAACGGTGGTCGGGCATGGTGAGGAAGTGGTAGCCATGTATTACGGCTATAATGAGGAAGAAGCTCATGTCATGAGCAGCATTCAGGCGATGAAAGATGCATTGGCTAAGGTTAATATGAATATTGCCAATGATTTTCAAATGATTAAAAAAGGTTTGCAATAAAATGCAAAAAAAATAAAAAAATCTTTTGACATTCATAAAAAAATGGCTTAAATATCAGCATCAGTTTGATGCCTCGTCGTCTAACGGTAGGACACGACACTCTGGATGTTGGTATCTTGGTTCGAATCCAGGCGAGGCAGCCATAAAAAAACACCCTTAACAGGGTGTTTTTTTATATTCAAATTTCTGAGAAAATATGCGGCGGCAGATTTTTTTGTTAACGCTGTTTTTATCTTTGCTGCGGCATACTATATTATACCTGTGTTCCCAAGTGAAAAATCAGAAAAAGAAAGGCTTTACAATTTCAGTTGTGAGGACTAGATTGTGCGGCCGAGAGGTGAGTAAAGATGATTAAGGATATGACGGCCGGTTCGCCGATTAAGCTGATAATGACTTTTGCGGTTCCGGTTTTAATCGGAAATATTTTTCAGCAACTGTATAATATTTCGGATATTCTGATTGTCGGACGTCTGCTCGGTGTAGAGGCATTGGCGGCAGTCGGCGTGTCGGCGCCGATTTTTATGGTGCTGCTGATGATAGCTTTCGGTTTTACCGGCGGTTTGACGGTGATTACGGCGCAGCGTTTCGGAGCCAAAGACGTGTCGGGCGTGCGCGCTTCGGTGGTGCACAGCCTGATTGCCAGTACAATATTGAGTCTGGCGATGACCGGGCTGACGTTGTTTTATTTGCCGCAAATCCTGCATTTGATGAATGTGCCTGAGAATATTTGGGACAATGCTTACCGTTTCTTGTTTGTTTTGTGTTCGGGGCTGGTTCTGGTTGTCAGCTATAACCTCCTGTCCGGATTTATCAGGGCTTTGGGTGACAGCAAGACACCGCTTTATTTTCTGATTTTTTCAACGGTGCTCAATGCGCTGCTGAATCTGGTTTTGGTTTATTTTACGGGGCTCGGCGTCGTCGGTTCGGCTTTGGGAACGCTGACGGCGATGACTATTTCGGTCGTTTTATGCGTGATTTATATCGGCCGGAAGTTTCCGATACTGCGTTTGCGGCGTACGGACTGGGTTTATAATCCGGCCTTTATGCGCGAGCATTTGTATGTTGCTGTGCCGATGGCTTTGCAGTTTTCGGTCATTGCACTGGGACTGATTATTATTCAGACGGTTTGCAACTCGTTCGGTTCCGATACTATTGCCGCTTTTACCTCGGCTTTGAGAATCGAACAGCTGGCAACGTCGCCGCTGGTTGCTTTGGGGTTTGCCTTGGCGACTTATACGGCGCAAAACTTCGGAGCCGGAAAAATCGGCAGAATCCGCCGCGGAGTGGTGCGCAGTTCTTTGGTTTCGGTTTTGTTCAGTATTTCCGTTGCTTTACTGGTGCGCTTTGTCGGCGAAGATATGATCGGGGTCTTTATTAAAGGCGAAAAACCGGAGATTATTGATATCGCCAAAGGGTATTTGGACATTTCGACTTTGTTCTATGTCTTTTTGGGGCAGATTTTTATTTTCCGCAATACGTTGCAGGGAATGGGGCAATCGGTTATTCCGATGGCGGCCAGTATCGTTGAACTGGTTATGCGTTCCTTTGCAGCGGTTTATCTGGCCTCACGGATGGGATATGAAGGAATCTATTTTGCCAGTCCGATTGCCTGGGTTGGGGCTGCGGCGGTGGTTTCTTTCGGCTATCTGAAAATGGTTCGCTGGTTTAGGCATTGTCTTTCCTGCCGGAAGAAACATTTCCGGTCGGAAGATGCCGATCTCCGATCCGAAGCGGAGACGGTTCCCGCCGAATAAAATCCGGGGCTTAATATTTTTATTGACAAGAAGGCCGGCCAAAGTTATAAGATATTTCGAAACGTTGCCGACTTAGCTCAGCTGGTAGAGCTACTGATTTGTAATCAGTGGGTCGGGGGTTCAAGTCCCTCAGTCGGCACCATAAAAAAAGCCTCCCGTCGCGGAGGCTTTTTTTATGGTATTAATCTGGGAACTTGAAGCAAAGCGGGCGTGAACCGATAGAAACACCGTTGTTCCGGTGTTTTCGTTGTGAGCGGTGAGAGTTTGTCGGCAAGCAAATGAGCGTGAGCGAAGTTTACAAACCGAAGTTTCTAAGTTCCTCAGTCGTCACTATAAAAACGTGTATTACGATCGTCAGGACGGAGGACTGTTTTTTGATTTCGGCGATTGAGCCTTTATTAACTTTTTTGCGTTTAAGATGAGGCAGATTAATTGAGCGAAAAGGATTCAGCAATGAAAAAACTGTTGGCTTTGCTGGCCGTGATGTTGGCGGCTTTGGGAATTTGGGGAGCGTACCGGATTTTGTCTTATGCGGAACCGGATGCGGCTTTTTATGCGGAGAAGGTGAATCGCGCTCTTGAAGAAAATGAGCCGCAGCAGGCCTTTGATTATATTAATCTGGGAATTGAAGCTTATCCTGACCATTTGGATTTGCGTTTCGGTAAAGTTTATATGTGTCAGATGATTGCCGATTATGACTGTATGGGCAATGAGCTGGTTAAGATTCTGGATTATTCGGCCGCTAATGACAATCGTTGGAAATGGCTGAAAGAGGAAGACCGTGACAGGATTTTTATGCTCGGGGTCGTGCAGAATTATCAGAAAATTCTATGGGAAGACAATAAGACGGATGTAATGCGCCGGGTGGCGGAGACTGTTCTGCGTTATTATCCCGATCATGTTGAAAGCCTGAATACAATGGCTGTCAGTTATTTGAGCGAAGGGAACTGGCAAAATGCGGAATCGTATTTGCAAACGGCTCGTCAGCTGGCACCGGAAGATAACGTCGTACAGGCCAATCTGAAACGCTGGGCAGAGATGAAGGAAGAAGGAAAAGGCAAAAATTAGTTTTTGCCGTTATCTGCACCGTATGATTGCATTTGTAGTTATTCACAAGTTAAATCGGGCTGAAAAGTCCGGTTAGAGCCGCTTTTTGATAATTATAGATTTAATTTGCAATCTTGTTAAAGCTTTTAGTTTTAATTAAATTTATTTATGCTAATTTAGCATTCAGAGGGGATTAGTTGTCTGAGAGAACTAATTCCCTCACTTTGGGAAAACGACGTTTTTTTCGTTTCTTATCCGTTTTGTGTTTCGTTTCGATTTTTCAGAATAACTGTTTATTTGATTTGATTAATCGGGCAAAGCAGTTTATAACGGTTAAAACAGTGCTTATATTATAGTGGAAAATTTAGCAGGAATTGATAAATAATGTCGTTTAGAGCCAAACGTTTGATAAAAAAGATTATTTCCTGGTCAGGGTTGTTTTTCTTTGCCCTGGCCGCTTACATGCTGTATCGGCAGTTGTCGAAATATCATTTGCAGGATATTCAGGATGCGCTGATGAGCATTCCGCGGCAGAATTTGCTTTATGCCTGTGCGGCGTCTTTTATCGGTTATGTGGCTCTGTCTTCTTATGATTTTCTGGCGCTGAAATACATCGGGCGCAAGCTGGCTGCCTGGAAATGGATATTTGTCGGCTTTATCGGTTTTTCGGTCAGCAATAATGCGGGGCATGCCATTGTTTCCGGCGGCGCTATCCGTTATCGTCTTTATACCCGCTGGCGTTTTCATGGCGAAGATATTGTCAAAATGGTGACCTTTTCCGGTTTTACTTATCTGGTGGCCTGTTTCTTTTTGGTGATTATGGGGTATGTTTTAACGCCGGATCATGCTTTCGGCGAAGGATCGGTTTCCAAAATGACGACAACCGTTACCGCATTGTGTTCGGCTGCCGGGCTGGGCGTTTACTTCTGGGCCTCGCTGTTTTATAAAAAACCGATCGTAATTAAAGACATTGAATTTGACATTCCGAGCTTTAAAATGGCTTTGGCGCAGGTGTTTATCGGCGGCGCAGACATTTTAATGGCTTCTCTGGTATTGTATTTTTCATTGATTCCGTTTGTGAACATTCCGTTTGACGTTTTCATCGGGGTCTTTCTGATTGCCCAGGTTTTGGGGGTATTCAGCCAGGTTCCGGGCGGTTTGGGCGTGTTTGAGGGGTTGTTTATGTTTATTATTCCCGGCGAGCACAATCAGGCGATGCTGTTCGGGGCGTTGATTGCTTACCGGATTATTTATTATCTGTTGCCGTTGGTGTTTTCCGGCATTATTTTGCTTATTTATGAGCTGGGCCTGCGCCATGCCAAAAAGCTCAGGCTGCGCAAGTCAGCGGCAAGCCCTTCCTGACGGAGGGCTTTTTTTTTGTGAAAACTCACTTGTTTTCTTTAAATTTTGTCAAATATTTTAATTGACGAAGGCAGCCCGTTTTGTTACTATCCGCGGGAAAAGGATAGTTTAAAAATGAAGATTGCCAATTTCAGAGATTATGTCAATGTGCTGCGTGAGGTCTATTCCCGGGAAAATATGGATGAGCTGGGAAATTATTATCGTACTCTGATGGCTTCCGGCAATGCGTTAAAAAAGCAGAAAGCCCTTTTGCAGAAAGAGGTTTATCATTTGAATGCGGCGATTAAACGGCAGGCGGAGAAAATCAGACAAGCCGAAGACAAAAAAGCTGCCGGTTTGGCGATGGCGGAACTTCGCCGCCAAAAACAGGAACAGGTCAAGTGTCTGAAAGAGCTGCAGAACAGCGATCATTTCAATGTTCTGAGTGAAGAAGCCAAAGTTTGTGTGTGCAGCGGATTCCTGTTGCAGAAATATATGGCAAGAGAATTGCTGGAGAATAATCCGCTGCATTTTCCCACAGATGCCAAAGGAAACCTGGTGGTGAACACAGATGAACTGCGGCGGTCGGACATTTTGCAAGAGGCGGGACATATCCGCGATTTTGTGGCGGCTTATTTGGTTCATTACCCGGAGAAAGTGAAAACGCCCGGGCATTTCAAAACCATGCTGAACGGTGTGCGGGACTGGCGGGGGCTGCTGGAATATGCCAATGATTTTTTTGAAAAGCTGAATGACAACGATTTTCTGGAAGAAGGACCGGTGAAGGCTAGCAGGCAAGGAACAGAAGTTATTCAGACCTGGCCGGACAGAAAATTGCAGCTGGTCCGGCTGCATACGCAGAAAGCCCTGGATTATGAAAGCGACAAAATGAACCATTGCGTCGGCAAGGGCGGGTATGACAAAGACGTTTTGAGCGGAAAGACCTTTATTTACTCCCTGCGGGATAATTGTGCGGACGGCGAATGGCTGCCGCATGCCACGATAGAATACCGTGACGGCAAGATTAAGCAGATTAAAGGCTATAAAGACAAAGAGATTGACGCGGCTTATCGTGAGACGGCGCGGGAGGCGGTTATGTTTATTCTCGGCAATGATATGGCCGGTTTGGTCATGTCAGACAAGCTTGCCGATGCGCGAAATCTGGGTTATATCGCCGATGTTTCCGGCAAGCTGTATGACGTGTCTTCTTTGCATGAGGAGATTGAGCTGTCTTCTTTTTCGCTGGATGACAAGCTTTTGCCGCCGGAAAAGTTTCCGTTATTGACGGTTAAATCCCTGTCGGTTTCGCGTCCGTTTAAAAACGAAGATTTTGAAATTTTGCGGAAGTTTAAGAAAATCAGATTTCTGGAAAACGGTTATGATTATGACGGAGATGCCTTGTTTCTGCGGCAGCAGATTTTTTCCGTATTGGGAATCCTTAATTACAGGAAAGCGGAAGACAGGGTCGGTGTCAAGCTGTTGCAGACAATGGGGATTATCAGCGACATTCACGGCAAGCTGCATGACGTTTATATGCTGAAGGAAGATATTGAACTTGCTTCGCTTCAACTGGACAGCAAGCTTTTTCCTGAAGACAAGCTGCCTTTTTTGACCGTAAAGACAATGTCGGCAGCCCGCCGTTTGACGGATGCGGATTTTGAAAAATTAATGAAATTCAAAAAAATCGGATTTTTGAAAGCATCGGAAGGTTATGAGGGAGATTACCGTATGCTGCGCCGGCAGGTTTTTGCTCTGACGGGCGGGCAGAGTGCCGAGGATGTCAAAACCAGGGTCGATGCCGGGCTTATGTCGGCAATGGGGTTTGCAATAAAAGTAGAGGATCCCTCCCGATATGACAAACGCGGCCGAATCTGTTTTGATTTGTCGGAATCGGGACAAAACAGGCCTGAAGAGAAATGGGTTGACGTGACGGATTTGGACGAGACGGCCCATATCGGACAGGTTTCGTGCGGCGGAGATGTGTGGCGGGATGCAGATATGTCCCATTTGATTTGTCGTGATGTGAACGTGAAAGGAGAGCTTCAGCCGGAGGATGCGGTGCAGCTTTCCCGTTTGTCGGGCGCTTATGACGTTCATTTTGACCATGTGTCGTTTAAACAGATTCAAACACTTGATTTGAGCGGTTTGCAGATGTTTGAAAGACAGTTGGAAAAAACAGACGTTATGACGGCATCTTCTTTCTTTTTGGAAGGTTATACCGTTTCTCATTTTTTGGCGGGGAGTTCGGTGATATTCCACGGGTGTCGCGATTTGTCGCCTGAGGCAATAAGGCTGCCGCGGGGGATTAAGCATGTTATGTTTGACACGGCAGATTGCGGGACGAAAATAAAATTGCCGGATTTCAGCCGCTATGAAAATCTGGAGAGCTTGCAGGTCAATCATTTTGATTTGTCGGAAAACGAGACTGTCCGGCTGCCGAAGGGGCTTAAGTATCTGGCCTTTTACGATTGTTCGTTCGGTTCGGGAAAAAATATGGATTTGAGCCGTTTTGAAAATTTGTCGGTTTTGCGTGTCAAAGGCTGTGATTTGCAAGGGGTTGAGCGTTTTGCCTTTCCGTCCGGTCTGGAGGCGTTTGCAATCGGCGGGGCCCTCTTTGCCCGGGGAGCCGCGCTGGATCTTTCCGGCTGTCATCAGATGAAAATTTTTGATGTTGACGCTTCATTTGAAAATAAAGAGATTGCATTGAGCCGAATAACTTTTCCGGAGGAAATCGAAGAGATTAAACTGTGCGGGCTTAAATTCAGCGAGATAGAAAGTTTTGACTTGCGCGCTTATCCGAATCTGCGGTGTGCAGACGTGGAGAGAAGTGCTTTCCCGAAATTGCGTAAACTGTTGCTGCCGGCCGGCTGTGAGCTGAAAAAGGACAATTGGGAGATTCCGGCGGAAACAGAAGTTGTCCGGGGCGAGGGAGCGAAAGAGTTTCCGCCGCAGGAAGTTAACTTGTCAGAGCATTTTTTGCGGGAATTGAAGTTTAAAGGCGTCAAAATAATTGATGCCGGCCGATAAAATTGAAATTATTTATTGTGTCACTTAAAAATTTTTGTGTATGGATAAACTGGAAAGAAAACTGAAAAGTTTGGCCGAACAGGTTGAACTTTGGGGCTTGAGCAAAGAGGATGTGGTGCGTTTTATCAAGGATTTGATTTCTTTGCATAAAATCTCATTTACCGATATTTATCCGGCTCTGGGTGAAAATTTTTCCCGGCTTAAGAGTCTGCTGACGGAAGCGCAGACACATGCGTCCGCCATTGAGCTTAAGCAGGAAATCCGTCAGGAAACGGTTGAGAAGAAAGGCGAAAGCCTGTCGATGGAAGTTTTGTATGAAGGCGATTTACGCAGCAAGCAGGTCATTGCCGGCCGTATGCCGATCGGCGTTATTATTCCGCAGCTGGGGATTGTTCTTTACTGGCATGAGAGCGAGGCTCCTTTGTCGCGCCGGGCTGCCGGAAATTATGTTTCCAAGCTGCCGAAGGGGTTTGACTGGCATATTCTTCGTCTGAAAGAAGCGGTCGGAATTCGCAATATGACTTCTTCGGTTAACAGTGTGTTACGAGCCATCGGCGGAGACGCCGTCGGTTCACGCAATTACATGCTGGATGATGACGGCCAGTCCGAGGGTATTGTCCGCTATGCGGCGCCTTATCATTAAATGCTTTTCAGATGTTCAAAAAAAGAGCTCCGTTACGGAGCTCTTTTGGTTTTCTAATCGGTATTGAGGAAGGAGTTAATTTGGTATTGAAGGTTTTCGCTGAAACTGACAGGGTCGGAAATTTGATTTTGCAGATATTCGAGTTTACGGAAAGCCGTCATTTGTCCGTCTTCTACCCGCTGCAGAACAACTTCCAGCGGCAGGCTGAGATTATAGTTTTGAATAAAGTTGTAGTTTTCGTCGTCTTGGTAGTTGATGATGTAAAAGTCATATTGGTCCGCAAAATATTTGTTATAAATATTTTCAATCAGTTCTATGGTTTGCGGGCATTCATAGCAGGGGTTGTTGTCATAAAAGACAAAGATAATCGGCCGCGGATAGCGCGGATTGTCTTCGGCAAGCTGCTGTTGCAGCGTTTGATTCGGATTGTAGCCGCCTTCATAATACAATTCGGCATGCAACGGCAGGGCGATGGCCACCAAAATCAAAAACGACCAGAATATTTTAAGCATGGTTTTCTCCTCGGATTGACTGTTATCAAAGCGGGGAGCAGGCCTCCTGCAGCCAGTTTCTTTCAGCCGCCGTCAGATAGGGAGACAAAGCTTCTTCAACCTGCCGGTGGTAATTGTTTAACCAGTCGATTTCCCCGTCGTTCAACAGATATTTATTAATCAGGCGTTTATCAATGGGGATGAGGGTTAAATTTTTAAATTTTAAATAACCGGCCGGCAATTCGGGAGCGGCATCGGTAATTTCGACCAGATTTTCAATGCGGATGCCGTAACGGTTTTCTTCATAATAACCGGGTTCGACGGAGGTTATCATTCCGGCGGCCAACGGGTAAGCTCCGTTTGAGCGGGAAATGCGCTGCGGACCTTCGTGTACGTTAAGAAAACAGCCGACACCATGTCCGGTTCCGTGGTTGTAGTCTTTACCTGCGTTCCACAGGGGAGCACGGGCAAGCACATCCAGTGCGCCGCCGGGCGTGTGTGTCGGGAAAACCGCCGAACTCAAGGCAATGTGCGCTTTCAGAACCAGCGTAAAGTTTTCGGCCATTTCCCGGGAAGGAACGCCCAGGGCAACAGTGCGGGTGACGTCGGTGGTGCCGTCCTCATATTGAGCGCCGCTGTCAAGCAGCAACAGAGAATTATCATCAAGGCGACGGTTGCTGTGACTGTCCGGATGATAGTGGACAACGGCGCCGTTCGGGCCGGAAGCGGCAATGGTGGCAAAGCTTTCGGAAAAATAGTTGTCGCCTTTGGCGCGGAAAGCGTGCAGTTTTTCAACAATGTCCAGTTCGGTTTTTCCCTGTCGGTTTGCGTCAAGCCAGCAAAGAAATTTGGTGACGGCGACGCCGTCGCGGAGGTGGGCGCGGCGGATACCCGCAAGTTCGACCGGGTTTTTGACGGCTTTAAACTGTTGAATTTTATCCGGTGCGGAAATTATGTCCGTTTGATTGCTTTTCAATATTTCGAGCAATGCCGCGGCATTGGCATCGGGGTCAAGCATTATCTTTTTTTTCTTAAACCGGCGCAGGACGGCGGGAATTTCGCTCAAGGCCAGCAGCGGGTAATCCAGCTTGAGATTTCCTGTGTTCAGATTATTTCCGAAAAGCCAGGCCTTTCCGTTTTTTTCAACCAGAGCCATTGCCCGGAGAATCGGGGTTTCGGGCAGAGCGTCGGAGCGAAGGTTAAACAGCCAGGAAACGTCGTCGGCCAGGCTGAAAAACGCGGCGTCAGCTTTTTCCCTGAGCAGGGCGTTGCATAACCGGCCGATTTTTTCGGCGGCGCTTTCGCCGGCAAATTCGAGTTTGTGTTCAAAAACGTTGGCGGCGTCAGCGGACAGCATCGGTGGCAGAAAGTCAGGCACGGCAGAAACGGAGATACAATTGACGGACAGAGCTTCCTTTTCCGTTTGGGTCAGACACCAGGGATTGATGCCCAGACGGAAACGGGTAAGGTCTTGCGTGTTCTGAGCCAGCCAGCGGTGAAAAGAACAGTCTTTGGTGCAGAAGACTTCTACTTCGCGGGAATCGGTTTCCCGCGGGGCCTGGAGTTCATAACGCCCGTCCACAAAGAGAATCGCCTTGTCGCGGAGAATAAGCAGGCTGCCGTCCGAGCCGGTGAACCCGGTCAGCAGGCGGAGCAGGTTTTCGTCATTGCGGACATCCTGGTTAAGAAACATATTATTGCGGGTAACCAGATAGCCGTCGAGTTTGGCGGGTTTCAGTTTTTTCTGCAAGTCAGCGAGTTTCATGCTTTTTTCTCCAACAGAGCGGCGCGCCAGTTATCGAGTTTGTAAAGTTCAACCAGTTTCAGGCCGAGTTTGGTATGTTCGCCGATAACCCAGTCTTCCTGGTCATCGACAAAGCCGGAAAGAATGCAGAACCCGCCGGGAGCCAATGCCTGATTTAACTGCGGTGCCATTTCGATTAACGGACGGGCGAGAATATTGGCGATGATGATGTCATAGGGGGCGTTGTTCCGTACCAGATCAGAGTTGTATCCGTTGCTGACGGCAACGGTCAGGTATTTTTCCAAATGGTTGTCACGGGCGTTTTGCCGTGTGACGGCAACGGCTTCGGGATCAATGTCTACGGCGGTAATCCGGGCAGCGTCCGGCCAGAGTTTGGCGGCTGCCAGCGCAAGAATGCCGGAGCCGGTACCCATGTCGAGAATGTTTCGATGAGCGGCGCCGAGGCGATTTAAATGGCTGATTGCGCGCAGGCAGGATTTTGTCGTTTGGTGTTCCGAGCCGAAAGCGGTGGCGGCGTATATGCGCAGGGTGACTTTGTCTGACGGCGGAATGTCTTTTTCGTGGATGCCGTAGATAATGAAGTCTTCCACTTCAACCGGCGCGAATTTGATGACGTTTTCTTTCAGCCAGTTTTTGCTTTCAAGAAATTCGGTTTGAAAAGGCGGAAGTTCAATGCCTGCCGCGGCGGCTTTCTCCCGCAGGTCATGTTCAACAAAGCCGGGGCCTTTGTAACCGACGTATTGTTCAAGTCCGTCGTCGGTGTAGTCGACGGCAACGACGTCAAAGTATTCATCAAAGAAGAAAGAACGTTCTTCGTCCATGTTTTCGCACGGGGCGAATTTTATCAGCCAGCAGCTTCCGGATCGGGTCATTATTTTTCCTATAACTCATAATCAATTATTTACTAACCGCCGATTATAGTATAATTACTATATTAATTAAAACCCAAAAAAGAGATTATGCGATGAAAAAATTTGCCGCCGGTTTAAGTATTCTTTTGCTGTCATCCTGTCTGCAGGCCGGAGATTATTCGATTTTGCCGCAGAGAAACAGCTTTTTCGAGGCATGGGATTCATACCCCATAGACTATTATGACACTGATTTGCAGCTGGTGAAGTCGGAGTATATTACCGAACGGGAATTTGAACCCAATAAAATTTTGTCGGCTTATGTTGGTTACAGCGTGGCAGATTTGAAAACTTACCGCAAAGATTTCTTTAAAGCGGAATATGTGCGTCCGGCCATGGACGGCGTGCTGAACAGTGCGTCTATACCGGTTGCCTATACCAAGAAAGAAAAACTTCAGGTTATCGGCGAAGTGACCATTGACGGGGAAAGATATATGTTGTTGCCGACCAAGCAGAACAAGGCGGTGGTTTTGATTAACGGCGACGGTGTGCCGTATGAAAAAATGGGACAAATCCGCAACGGGCGTCTGGTTTTGATGCTGCCTGACTATATTCCGTATCCGGCGAATTTTTACTTTGAGCCGGTTATCACTTCCAAGACGGAGCAGACCAAGCCGGTCAAAGGCTACGACATTAAATACGGCGGGGTCAAGCTTGACCGTATGCTGTTCACTTATTACGACTACAGCAGTTCCGGCGGCGACAACGGGCGTTTTGAGAATATCAGTTTTCCCAACAAGCCGGGGCTGATTGATATTTACGGCGTGGGAATCAAGGTTTTGCATGCCGGCAATCAAAAGCTTGATTATATTCTGATGCCCGAATAGATTCCGGCGAAAAATTTTGCGCAGGGGGTTGATTTTCGCTATAATTTGCAGTAAAAGCAATCCGAATTAAAGTTTTTTAGGAGAAACGTAAATGTCTGGACACTCCCAGTTTAAAAATATTATGTACCGTAAAGGTGCTCAGGATGCCAAAAAGGCCCGCGTTTTTGCCAAATTGGCCCGCGATATTACCATTGCCGCCAAGAGCGGTTTGCCGGAACCCGATAAAAATCCGCGCCTGCGTTTGGCCATTCAGGCGGCCAGAGCCGAGAGCATGCCGAAAGACAATATTGAGCGCGCTATTGCCAAAGCCAGCCAGACGGCCGGCGGAAACGATTATGTTTCCGTTCGCTATGAAGGTTTCGGTCCGGGTAAAGTAGCGGTTATCGTTGAAGCGATGACCGACAATAAAAACCGTACGGTCGGCAATGTCCGCACCATCTTCGGCAAGCGCGGCGGCATGATGGGCGAATCCGGTTCGGTTACTTTCAACTTTGAGCGTATCGGCTTTATTCAGTATCCGCTGAGTGTTGCCGACAGCGATAAAATTTTTGAAGCCGCATTGGAAGCCGGAGCCAATGATGTTGTTTCCGACGAGGAACATCATGAAATCGAAACCCTGCCGGATGATTTGAATGCGGTTACCGAAACTTTGGAGAAAGAGTTCGGCACGCCGTCAGCTTCCCGTTTGGACTGGAAGGCAACCGTCAAAACCGAGGTTACGGACAAAGAAACCGCTCAGAAGCTGCTGGATTTCATTGACGCATTGGAAGAAGACGACGATGTTCAGCGTGTTTATCACAATGCCGAATTTTCGGACGACGTGATGGCTGCTTTGGAGCAGGAATAAATTTTAACAAGCCGCTTTCGGGCGGCTTTCTTTTTATGGGGAGCAGGTATGCGGATTTTGGGGCTGGACCCGAGTTTGTCTTCGACGGGCTGGGGAATTGTGGAGGTTGAAAATAACCGTTTGCGCTATGTGGCGGACGGTTTTATCAAAACGGATCCGAAACTGCCGATATATGACCGTTTGGCGGTTATTCACCGGGCGCTGAACGAGGTGATTGAAACTTATCATCCGCAAGAGGCTGCAATCGAACAGGTTTTTCTCAACGAAAATCCGACATCGACGATTAAACTGGGCATGGCGCGCGGTGTGGTTATTCTGGCGCCGGCATTGTTTGGAATTCCGGTTTGTGAATATGAACCGACCAAAGTCAAAAAAGCGGTGGTCGGGGTAGGCCGTGCGGAAAAGTCTCAGGTAGAAACCATGGTCAAGATTCTTCTGCCCGGGTGCAAGCCGAAAAACAACGACTCGTCGGATGCTTTGGCAATGGCAATATGCCACAACAGTTATCGGACGGCGCGCTGACGGCAGTTATGTTCCGCCGGGAACATTTTTTTATTTTTTTCTTAAATAGGACTTGTATCTTTTAGACAAAAATGGTATGTTTGAAATAACGTAAAATTATTAATTTTCTACGGATATGGACAAAAAGATATTTGACGCGACGATTGCGCGCAGCAACGAGTGGAAAGAGGTTATTTTCAACATTCTGCAGGAAAGCGATGAAACTGCCGGATGTCTCAGCCTCAGAGAACAGCTTGAGGAAATGTTGGATGTTGATACGGTTTGCCTGAGCGACGTTGACATGTTCAAAAAACTCAAACGGGAATACGGTCTTCATGTTTCAATTCAGATTCCTGAGCTGAAACAGCTGCCGGAGGTTGTCAGACTAACTTTCAAAATGTGCGAGGATATGCTGAAACGGCTTCCGACGGACATGATGCAAGGGGTTGACGAATCGGTTCCGGCCAGACATGAGCCGCTTTTCCGTCAGCGCGGCGAACAGGTGCTTTACCGAATACACCGAACGCTGAATATGACGCTGATAGACGTTCAGGTTCGCACCGATGAAGTTCAGTGTGAGGATCTTCTCTACTGGAGCCAGGACAAGCTGTTTATCATGACATTTGCTCCCGAGCTTGAAGAGGCGGAGGATTATGTTTTAATCTAAGAAAGGAAAAAACACCCCGGTTTGACAGCCCGGGTGTTTTTTTGTGCCGGAAATGATGTTGCCTATTGTGAGAAAGTGCTTGTATGAGACTGGCTTTTTGTTTAGGATAAGACGTAATTGAATGAGAGGATGTTTATATGATAGCAAAACTGCGCGGCATTATAGATACAATCGGCGACGATTACTGCATTGTTGATGTCAACGGCGTGGGGTATTTGGTTTTTGCTTCGGCCAAAACGCTTGGAAAGCTGACCCGGGGCAAACAATACTGCCTGCTGACTGAAACGGTTGTGCGCGAGGACAGCATTTCGCTGTTTGGCTTTTATGACGCCTGGGAAAAAGAATGGTTTCTGACGCTGACGAAGGTTCAGGGGGTCGGGGCCAAGGTTTGTCTCAGCATCCTTTCGGTGCTGTCACCGTCCCAACTGGCGCAGGCCGTGGCCGCACAGGATAAAAATTCGTTTACCCGGGCCAGCGGTGTCGGCCCGAAACTGGCGGCGCGTCTGGTTACCGAACTGAAGGACAAGATTGTGACCGTGCCTTGGGAAGCAACGTCAAACGGCGACTTGAGCCAAGAGGGAAAAATGGACGAACAGAAAGCTGCGGAAATAACCGAAAATTATGAAGACAATCTGGTAGCAATGACAGATGACCCGAGCAAAATGGAAGATGCGATTTCTGCTCTGGTTAATCTGGGCTATCAGCGTCTGGAGGCTTATCAGGCGGTTAATAAAGCCAGTGCCGCCAATCCGGAGGCAGACGTGTCCGGTTTAATCCGTCTCGCCCTGAAAGAATTTGCAAATAAGGAATAATATGGAAAACGAGCGACTAGTCAGCCCTGAAAAACTGCATGAAGACGAACAAAGTGCCGGAGCGCCGGTCAGCCTGCGTCCGAACAGCCTGAAAGATTTTGTCGGGCAGCCGTTGGTTTGTGAAAATCTGAAGGTTTTTATCGAAGCGGCAAAAAAACGCGGCGAAGCCTTGGATCATGTGCTGCTGTTCGGTCCTCCGGGGCTGGGCAAAACCACGCTGGCTTCAATTATAGCCAAAGAGCTCGGGGTCGGTTTCCGGGCGACCTCGGCGCCGATGATTTCCAAGTCGGGCGATTTGGCGGCAATTTTGACTAACCTGGAACGCAACGACGTTTTGTTTATTGATGAAATTCATCGCCTGAATCCGGCAATTGAAGAGGTTCTGTATTCGGCAATGGAAGATTTTCAGCTTGATTTGATTATCGGCGAAGGACCGTCGGCCCGCTCGGTGCGAATCGACTTGCAGCCGTTTACGCTGGTGGGAGCCACCACCCGTTCGGGATTGCTGACAACCCCGCTGCGGGAGCGTTTCGGCATTCCGCTGCGGCTGGATTTTTACAGTCCGGAGGAGTTGAAAAAAATCGTTATCCGCGGAGCGCATCTGCTGGGTATGCCGATTTCCGACGACGGGGCAATGGAAGTGGCCAAACGTTCGCGGGGCACGCCGCGCGTGGCCGGGCGCCTGCTGCGTCGGGTGCGCGATTTCGGGGCGATGGCCGATGCGAGCGAGGTTAACAATAAAATTGCCGATAAGGCTTTGCGCCGGCTTGATGTTGACAAATACGGGCTTGATGCGTTTGACCGCCGTTATCTGCAATGTATTGCGGTCAATTACGGCGGCGGGCCGGTCGGTGCGGATACGCTGGCGGCAGCTTTGTCGGAGGAGCGGGATACGATTGAAGAAGTGATTGAGCCGTTTTTGCTGAAACTCGGCTTTTTGCAGCGGACGCCGCGCGGCCGCGTGATTTCCGACAGCGGACGTGAATATCTGGGGTTGCCGCAGGTGCGCAAAACCCGGGCGGCAGATCCGCAGTTTGATTTGCTGAAAATAATTGAAGAGGATATGTGATGACTTATGACGTGCAGCCGGCGGCCGGAAAGTTTTACGGCGCCAAGTTTGTCTATCCGGTTCGGGTTTACTATGAAGATACCGATGCCGGCGGGATAGTCTATTATGCCAATTATCTGCGTTTTGCCGAGCGGGCAAGGACGGAATTTATCCGCGCCTTGGGCTGCAATCAGCAGGATGCGCTGGAGGCGGAAGACAAATGCGGTTTTACGGTACGGAGCTGTACGACGGATTATAAGCTGCCGGCCGTTTTGGACGATGCTCTGGCGGTCACCTGCGAACTGCGCGATGCCAAGGGCGCATCAGCCGTCATGTTTCAGGAAATTTACCGGGGCGATACCCTGCTGGCAACGGTTGAAGTTAAAGTGGCTTATGTTAATTTGGGGCGCAAGCGTCCGGTTCGTATTCCTTCAGAGCTGCTGAACAAGTTGTCATGCTTGTAAATTTTGCGCTTGTGTGTTTTTAATATATTTCGCATAAGACGTTCTGTGTACGTTCGATTGTTTCCGCTGCGGAAAACGGTCGGGATTTTGTGCGGAAAAAGTTCGTTTTTCTGTGAAAATAATGTGATTAATTAATTGAATCTTTAATATTTTATGCTAGTTTGCGCATAAATATTATGCACAACCTTAATTTATGCTGATGAAAGAGTAAAAAATGGATACGGAAACTTTAACTGACGTTGCTTCAACTGCTGCACAGCAGATGTCTATGTGGGATTTGGTCTGGGCCTCGGATATGGTCACCAAGGTGGTGATGATCGGGTTGATTGCGGCTTCGGTTTGGAGTTGGGCGATTATCATTGAAAAAATCGGCACGCTGCGCCAGGTGAAACAGTTTACCAAGAGTTTTGAAGAAAAATTCTGGTCCGGCGGGTCGTTGGACCGTTTGTATGAATCTATCGGCAACCGCCCGCGGGACCCGATGTCGGCAATGTTTGTGTCGGCCATGAAAGAGTGGAAACGCACTAATATTCTGAAATCAAAAACCGACCGCGGCATTCGCGGCGTGTCGCTGCAGCAGCGTATTGAAAAGGCGATGATGGTTTCAATGGATAAAGAGCTGGACGAGCTGGATACCCGGATGGGCTTTTTGGCGTCCACCGGTTCGGTTGCGCCGCTGGTCGGCCTGTTCGGAACGGTGTGGGGTATTATCAACAGCTTTAACGCCATTGCCGCCACGCAGAGCAACTCCTTGTCCGCAATGGCTCCGGGTATTGCCGAGGCGCTGTTTACGACGGCTTTCGGGTTGATTGCGGCTATTCCGGCCGTGGTGGCTTATAACAAAATTTCTTCGGATATCGACCGTTTTGCCAAAAAACTGGAGAATTTTATGGCCGAGTTTTCGAGCATTCTGTCGCGCGAAATTGACGATACGGCGATTAAAGCCGACATGGCCGGAGAATAACGATGGGATATATTGTTCAACAGCAGGGCGGCCGCCGCGCATCGCGTTATGTGAGCCGCCGCAATGCCGATATTAATATGACCAATCTGATGGACGTGATGATGGTGCTGCTGGTGGTGTTTATGGTGGCGGCGCCGCTGATGACCTCCGGTATTGCGCTTGATTTGCCGAAAGTCGGCGGAAAGGCGCTTTCGGGAGACGATACGTCGGTCAACATCAGCGTTGACAAAGACGGTTATTATTACATCGGCAAAACGGAGGTTCCGGCGGAAGAAATCGTCGGCAAGCTGCAGGCCATTCGCGGGCAGAATGCCGAACTGACGGTTACGATTTCGGGCGATACCGGCGCCGAATACGGCCGGGTTATCGGTTTGATGGCTCTGCTGAAAGAAGCCGGTTTTGACAAGGTCGGCTTAAAGACCGAACCCCAACCCTACAGCGGTAAGAAGAAAAAATAGCCGATGAAACAGTCTTTATACAAATCGCTGGCTCTGCATTTTGTGGTTTTTCTGCTGATAATGGTGGATATTCCGCTGTTTTGGCACAATAAAACCACGCTTAACCAGGTGCCGATTATTGTCGATTTGAATAACGTTAAAATTTCGGAGATGACCAATCTGCCGCCGAAAGCCAAAATGGGCAAGGAAGACAAAGCGGCCAGCAAAGTCAAACGCAAAATAGAAAACAACTATACCAAAGAAGAGCCGAAAAAGGACGACAAACGCCCGACAGCCAAAGAGCCGGAGGAAGAAACGGCTCCAGAAGAGGCTGCGCCGACCGAGCCGAAGAAAGATTATCTGGTTGCGCCGCAGCCCAAGAAACCGAAAGCGCCGAAGAAAAAGCCGACGCCGCCGGTTCCCGCGGCCAAGCCGAAACCCAAGCCCAAACCTAAACCGGAAGTTAAAAAGGAGCAGAAACAGCCCGAAAAAGGCAAACCTCAGCTGGCGAATCCGCTGAAGAGTCTGCTGGCCTCGGTTGACGCGTTGGAAAAAGAGGTCGGCAACATCAATCAGGAAGCGACCATTAAAGAGGGAACCGAAGTCAACAATATGGGGATTGAAGGCGGTACCGGCGGCTCTTATTTCAGCGAGCTGTCAATTTCTGAAATCGACGCGATTGCCGGACGTCTGCGCGCCTGTTGGAACCTTGATCCCGGGGCGATGGGAATTAAGGACATGATTATTGAAATCCGCGCTTTCCTCAACAAAGACGGCAGCGTGCGCAAAGTGGACATTATCAACACTTCCCGCTATAACAGCGATGCGCATTTCCGTTCGGTTGCCGACAGTGCCCGCCGTGCCGTTTATATTTGTGCGCCTTATTCCATTTTTGCCGATAAATATGCCGACAAGTATGACAAGTGGAATACGATGCTGTTGCGCTTTAATCCGCTTGACGGACAAATTCGCTGACGGGTGATTGGCAGAAGTTTGAATACGATTTTTCAGTTTTGAAAAATCGTATTTTTTTTGCGGCATATTCTGCGTTGTTTATAAGTATGTGCTATGGTTTTTTTACAGTTATTGCCCTATTGGCTCTCTTTAGCGTTATTGTCCGATTTGCTTCCTTTAATGTCCTTGTCCGGCTTGATCGGGCAATCTGAGTTGGAGATGCCCCGGCCAGCCGCACCCGGCGGGAGAGGCCATATCCGGCGGAGAGATGACAGAAGACGGGGAGAATGATGCTTTGCGGTGTGGATTATCCGGCCAAGCCGGATAATGACAGAGAAAGAGAATGCCAGATAATGACAGGAGAAAGATAATGCTGGATAATGATAGGGGGAGGAACGGGTGGATAATGACAATAATAAAATCAGCCGGGTAATGGCAGGAGAAGGGGATTGCCCGATCAAGTCGGACAATGACAGGAAAAGTCGGATAATGAATAGAGGCAGAGTGAAAATGACAGTAAGGAAAGAACAGCGCCCAGCGGTTATTTTTCGGCGGCTTTGAGAAGAATATCAATCGCTTTGTCAACCAGTTCAAGGAACTCTTTGTCATGAGGTTTGAGTTTATTGGCGATTTCTTCGATTTTTTTGCGGGTGATTTTGTCCTGCGGCAGAATTTTGGAGAACTCAAACAGTTCCGACATGCTGACGTTCAGTTTTTCGGCGATTTTTCTTAAAGTTTCGATTTTGGGAGAGATTTTGCCGAGTTCGATGCCGGAGATGGTGTTCATTGACATATCCATATCATAGGCGAGCTCAAGCTGGCTTACACCTTTAATTTTTCGGAGTTCACGGATGCGGTTTCCGAGTTTTATGGCAAAATCGTCGTCGGTCATAGCGTTCATATTCCTATTTTATTGTGAACTTCGATATACTATAAACTTGTAATTTTGCATCTTGACTCTCTAAAATTACTAATGTATCATGAATTTAGTAGCTTAGATAAGTAAAATTAACAGTTAACCATTAATTCTTAATCGAATTATCTAGCTGCGCTGAGGAAGGGGTCGGAAACGTTATACTGAATCAAAGCCAAACCTAAATAGTACACCTTGTTTTCCGACCTTTTTTTTCAAATTTTTATGTGGGAGGTAAGAGATGATTAAGAAGTGGCAAATCGTTACAGCAAGTATGCTTTTATCTCTGTTGTCTTTTAAAGTTCAAGCAAATGTAAAGTTTATTGTTGACAACAAGCCCGGAGAACTCGTCTTCGGGTATGAAGCGCTGTGTGTTGATAAGGGCTATTCGGTCAAAGCGTCCGACTGTGCGGAAGGCATGGTGGGAAACAGTTGCCCCTACAGCGACGAATATGTTGACAAATGTCTGACACCGACGGAATGGTGCACGGCCAACGGCTACGGCAAAGTGGCTTCCGATTGCGTTAAGCCGGAATATCCTTATGAGGCCTGCCCCAAAGACGGAACAAGGTTCAAAAGCTGCCTCAGGGACAACGGGCGGGCTTGTCAGGAAGATAACTATTATCTGGTTTGCAACGAGACCGGAACCATACCGGACACCTCGGCGGCAGGCTGCCCTTATGATACTTCCTATAAAAAATGCGTGTGTAATCCCTGTGAGGGGTACACTTATACTCTGGCTGAGGCAACGGCGCAGGGTTATGTGGCGGGGCCGTCGTGCAATTCGTGCGGAACGGTTAAATATATGCGTTTGCCGGCAGACTGCGGGTCGTATGTGGAATGCGACTGCGGCGGTATCGGTACGGCCTGCTGGAGCGGTACGAAAAAACTCTATGCCTCCTGCCAGTCATGCTGCGAGAATCGTTGCAGCATTGCCGACAGCGACCGGCAAGACGGCATTTTGTATGAGTATGAGGAGTGCTCGGGCAAATATTGCGACATCGGCTGCGCAATGGGTTATGAAGATTTGGATAATTACTGGTGTGACGGCGCTTTAAGGTGCCTGGTGAAGTGAGGCAACTGCTCCGGCAAGGGCGAAAAGGGTTCTGCGGCGGCAAAAAGCGTCCGAAGGCGCCGAGAAGAAGCTTAAGAGAATAACTGACTAAGGAGAAGGATGATGAACAAGAAGTGTAAACAAATGATGGGAGCGGTGCTGCTCATGGCATCTTTCTCCCAAAGCGGCTCCGCTCTGGCAACATCATGTGCGGTTCCGCCGACCTGTGAACAGCTGGGTTATAAAATGAAGGTTGATGACTGCGGTGAGAATCCGGTTTTGCGTTGTCCTTTTGCTTTGAGTGACGATAATCAGGTTTATTGTACCGAATCGGCGCAAAATCAGGTTGTGAGCGTCGGTGCCATTCTGTATGGCGACGGAACGGTCGCGAGCGGTCTGGTAACGGGCAAAACGCCGATTGGTATCGTGTTTGATACGGCGAATCGTCTGGCCGTTGCGCTGACGGATATTAACAGCAGCGGTTCCGCGGGCAGCTCGACAATGTATTGGTCTACTAGCTATTATGATATTCCTGCGTTAGGTAACTGTACCAGCAGTACAGATTTAATGACTTGTGGGGTAGATGGCCGAGCGAATACGACAGCGATACTGAACTGCGGCAGCAGTTGTGGTTCAACGCCGGCCGCGACGGCAACCAACAGTTATGAACCGAGCGGGTGCAGCAAGGATTTCTGTAAGAAAACGAAGTGGTTTTTGCCGAGTATGAGGGATTTGATCACATTGCATAATGCGAAGAGTTATGTGAATGCATCGCTGAGTTTAACCTCCAGCTCGGGAGCTACAGCCTTAAAGGAAGGTGGTTACTGGTCCTCTACCGAGTATAGTGGCAACAATGCGTGGTTGTTGCGTATGGACGGTCGCAAGAGCAACACCCTTAAGATCATCAATAACCAGCTATACGTTCGTCCGGTGGTAAAATATTAGGCACAGAAGAGGAGAAAAGCGATGAATAGAAAATCAGCATTAATTTTAAGTGGGGTTTTAGGTACTTTTTTCTCCACTTCAGCTATTGCCGCATTAAACTGCACCGCCTCGCCGGACTGCGCGTCACTCGGATATACAATGTCCGCCGCCGATTGTACAGACGGTGTTAAAGTTGCTTGTCCAACCGACACCTCCAAAGTCTTTTGTAAAACCGTACAGCCAGTCACCTGTATCGTTGGCTCAATCTTAGGCGGTGATCAATTCTGCTATAAGGATAAACTCCCTGACGGTGTCAAGCCGGTCGGTATTGTCTTCGATACCACCAACAAGTTGGCCGTGGCGTTGACGGATATTAACAGCAGCAGTTCCGCGGGCAGCTCAACAATGATGTGGGCTACTGGCTATTATGATATTCCTACGTTAGGTAACTGTACGGATTTAACGACTTGTGGGGTAGATGGCCGAGCGAATACGACAGCGATACTGAACTGCGGCAGCAGTTGTGGTTCAACGCCGGCCGCGACGGCAACCAACAGTTATGAACCGAGCGGGTGCAGCAAGGATTTCTGTAAGAAAACGAAGTGGTTTTTGCCGAGTATGAGGGATTTGATCACGTTGTATGACGCGAAGAGTTATGTAAATGCCTCGCTGAGTTTGACAGCCAGCTCGGGAGCCACAACCTTGACGGAAAGTTATTACTGGTCCTCTACCGAGTTTTCTAGTGACTATGCGTGGATATTGAACGTGCATAGCGGTTTCAGGGGCAGCTACGGTAAGAGCTACAATAACATATACGTTCGTCCGGTAGTGAAATATTAGGCACAAAAGAGGAAATAATAAAAAGCCCCTCTCTGCGAGGGGCTTTTTTGAGCAAACCGTCGGCCTATTTGATATAATCAAGCAAACTCAAACTCATGGCCTGTTGCAAAACGGCATAAGATGCTTCCAGATTTTGCGAAGCCAGCAGCAGTTTGGTTGCCGCCTCGGTTTTGTCAACATCTTTCAGAGAAGAGATATTGTTCTCCAGATTGGCCTTGATTGTAGTCTGGTTTTCCATGGTCTGGTTCAAAACAACGTAATTTGAGTTTATTTTGGCCGAGATTGTATAAATGTCGGCATTTTTAACATTGGCATTTTCACTGGCATTAAACAATGCGTCGGAAATCAGATCCAATGCTTCGTTGACGCGATCAATCGGATTTTCCGAAGAAATGGTTCCGGTAATGTCGTCAGCCGGATTGCGGGTATCTACAAGATTGCCCTGTGCAATCATTCCCAATGCTCTGAACAATTTTTCAAAGGCCGGGTCATTGGCATTAACGTCAAAACTGATGGACTGGTTTTCGGAAATGCGTTTTTCCGAAGTCAGATCGCCGCCTTTATAATAAGATTCGCTCGAAAGGCTCCATGAGCTGGAAGCGGCAATCGTCGTGGTCGGAAAGCGCGACGGGTCAACCGTAACATATAATTCGGTTCCGTCGTCACTGATACCGGTAACCTGAACCTGGCCGGCAATGTTGTTGTTCTTAAAGCCGTCCATATTAATCACCGAACCGACCGGGAACGATTTGCTGAAAGTGACGTCATTGTCCGGCGTAATCACATCGTCGGTAACTACCGGAGTCGATTCTTCAAAAGTAACGGTCTTGCCGTCGGCGGAAACCGATTTGACAATATAGGCCTTGGCATTGCCGCCGGCAGCATCGCCGCCGATGACAACCGTGTCTCCCGCGCTGAGCGTGTTAAAGGCGCCGTATTCGGTGGCGTTCATTGTGTTTTTGTCGCTGTTGAACGTCAGTGTGCCGGTTGTCTTGTCATTGGCAGTAATTGCCGGTTTCAGAAAACCGCCGGCTTTTTCTGCCGTAATGGTGCCCTGATTGGTGTTGTTTCCGTTCAGTTTAAGCGAAATATCTCCCGTGTTGCTCGCGTTGACCGAAAAGTTAGAGAGGTCAGCGCTGCTGTTGCTCGGGTATTGAATATTCAAACCGTCATAATAGGCTTGAAATTCGTCCAAAGTCGAAAACGGAAAATCGACCGGAGCCTGGCTGGAAACACCGCCGCCGAACAGATATTTGCCGTTGGCGAAAGTATTCAGACTGTCAACCAGCATTTTCAAAGCCGAAAAGGCGCTGTTTTGCAGCTGTCTCAATTCCCGGGCCTGATCCGGGCTCATGGTATAAGGCTCGCCGGTTTCCACGCCGTCTACGTTCAAGACGCTTGAAGTGCCGTTAATCGTATAAAGCGGAAAAGTGAATTTGTTGCCTTCAAATTTAAAATCGGCATTGGCGGGCAGCTTATCCTTCAGAGCATTCATCACGTCTTCGGCATTTGCAGCGCCGCTGATGTCAATATTATTGCCGTTGCCGTCATTGGCAAAGGTATATTGAACACCGTTAATGGTAATCGTCTGTCCCAGATAATCGGCCACATTGTCATTGGTAAAAGTCAGTTCGCCGCCGGTATAATCGGGAGTAAGACTGCTGCCGCCGGTAGTGGTGGTCACCGGCGAACCGGTCGTTACGCCGTTGGCCTTGATAATTGTGGAATTGTTGTCAACCGTACCCAGCGGATAAGTAAACGTTGTGCCGTCAAAGTCATAATCGGCGTTGGCGGGCAATTTGTCTTTCAGAGCCGTCATAATCTCTTCGGCCGTTGTGGCGCCGCTGATGTCAATATTATTGCCGTTGCTGTTGTTGGCAAACTTATATTCGGTACCGTCGATAATGATGCTTTTGCCGATATAATCGTCGGGATCGTTGCTGGTAAAGGTCAGCTTGCCGCCGGTGTTGTCGGTAATGGTGGTGCCTTCGCCGCCGTTGCCGGTAATGCCGCTGAAACTGGTCAGGGCACTTTTGAAGTCGTTAATCGCATCCTGAATCGCTTCCATCGACGTGTTCATCGTTTTGATTTCGACTTCGGTAATTTTATTGTTTTCCATAAACGTGCTGGTAACGCCGAGCGTCGCTTCCAGAGAAACGATGCTGGAGGCGCTCATGCCGTAGCCGGAATAGTTCTGAGCCTTAAGACCGGTAATGGACTGAAAGCTGTAAAGATCGACCAGATTTTTGTTGGCAATCGTTGCATTGGTCATATTCAGATAAGTTGCATAAGTAGGTACGCGCATTTTTCAGTCCTCCTAGTTAACCATATTCAAAAGCATGTCTAACATTTCTTTAGATGCGGTAAATGTTTGGGCGCAGGCGGCATAACTCTGCTGGAAGATAATCAGCTGAGCCAGCTCTTCGTCACGGTCAACGCCGCTGAGCGTCGCTTCCTTCAGGGAAATGGAGTTAGTCAGCTCCTGCTGATAATTCAATGCCGAGGTTGCGCTGTTGGTTTCCGTTGCCACGGCGCCGACAAAAGTTGCCGCATAATTGGCCAGTGTCGTACTGGTTTGCGCCAGACTTCCGGCCTGGCCGAAGTCTTGCGCATCGGTAAAGACCTTGGCCATCGCGTTGGCAATGTCGTTGGCGGCCGGATTCAACTGATATTCTCCGGAATTGGAGTTGAATTCCGGCGTGCCGGAAGAAATGCCCGACGGATTGGTCAGCAGGTCTTCACGCACGCTCAGTGACCCTGCGGCATCCGAATTGGACGGATGCATGCCGATTCTTTCCAGAAAACCGGTTGTCCGCCCCGTGGTCTGGTTGATTGCTTCGCTGATTTCCAGCTGTTCGCCCGAAGTGTTGTTAATCTGCAGAACATAACCGTTGCCGTTGGGAACCAGCGAAGCCTTAATCTGACTGTTCAGCTTCGGGTCATTGTTGATTTTGTTGACGATATCCTGCAGGCTCTCGTTCGGGTAAATGTTGATTGAACCCAAAGACGGATTGTTGCCGGTGGCGAAATTGATGGTAATTTTTTCCTGAACCCCGAGATTGGCGTTCTTATTCAACACTTTTGAATCATAAATGTGTTCGTTTTTGGTGGTCTGGAAAAAATCATTCATTCCGAAGAAGTAGGAAAAACCTTCCATCGTCCGGTCATAAGCGCCGTCGCCGTTAACGTCGAATTTAATCGTAACGTCCTGCTGGTCGCTGCCGGCGGTGGAAGAGGCTTCGTCCATAATTGAGAACGAATAGTTGCTGTCTCCGGTGTTGATAACCAGTTTTCCGTCATCATTGATTTCGGCATAAGCCTGCGGCAGGTTTGCCCCGTCCGGAGAGGTCAGCCAGTCATTGACCAGTCCCACCATATCGGAAACGCTGCCCCCGCCGTCGGGAAAACCCAATCCGGCCAGCAAAGTCGTTGTCGCAACCTGCTTGCCCTCGGAGTCAAAAATTGTCAGTCTGACATCGCCGTTGGAAATCTGAATATTCTGATTGGCCGGGTCAATAAAGGTTCGGCTGCCGGTGAGTTCCGACGGTGCGTTCGGATAAGACGTTCCGCGGTTGTGAACCTGGTTGATGGCGTCTTTCATTGTGGCCGCCAGTTCGTTCAGCTGGGTCTGCAGCGAGGTCAGCTGGTTGTCGCGAATGTCAATCAGCCCCTTGAGTTCGCCGTCTTTAATATTATTGGTGATGTCTTCGCCGTCAACATAAATGCCGCCGATGCCGCCGCCGGCATAAGAGGTGGTCGGACTGGCCTGTGCAACGGCACTGTGCGACAGCTTGTGCGGATAGCGGTCCAGCAGCGTAACGCCGCCGGTCGTCTGAATAACGATTTCGCCGCTTTCCCGCTTGAAATAGGAAATGTCTATCAGTCCGCTCAAATCACGCAGAGCCTGGTCGCGCTGGTCTTCCAAATCTGCCACGCCGTCATATCCCAAAACCTTGTATTTTACAATCTGGTCATTGAGGTTCTGCAGGTCGTCCAGCAGGTCGTTAATCTGGTCGCAGGCTTCGCTGATGCTCAAATCGGCATCGCCGCGCAGTTTTTGAATTTCCGTCGTCAGGGAATTAAGGCGGGAAGCGACCGTATTGGCGTTGTTCAACAGATTATAGCGCCCCGAAGATGAGGTAACGTCAGAAGCGAAAGTTTCAAAAGCCGATTGCAGATCGCCGACATTGGCGGCAATGGAATTGTTGCCGGACGGAGTTCCCAGCAATGTTTCCGTTTTGCCCAGAAACTGGTTCTTGGCATTAAGATTCCCGGTCTGGCTGTTGGAGGCCAGATAACTTTTTAGCAGACCTTCGTTAACGGTGCGGGTAATATCTCCCAGCTGAACGCCGGCGCTGTATCCGCCCAGAACGAGATTTTTCTGAGCCGCGGTTTTGCGGGTGTAGCCGACCGTGTCGATATTGGCCAGGTTGCGCCCGACGATATCCATCTGGTTCTGGGCAACCTTCATGCCGCTCAAAGAGGTCTGTAAGCCTGATAACATAACCATGATTCCAACTCCTATAATGTTCTGTTGACAGCTATCGCGCTATGTTGATTGTCAGGCTGGTTAAACTGCCCTTGGGCTCCGTAAGACGTCGAGTTGGACTTGCTCGTCATCTTGGCGACGTTAACAATCGAACCGATAACCGATTTGCTGGTTTCCATTCTGGTTTTTAATAATAAGTCGTTTTCCCGTAGCAGTTCGTCCAGCTTGAGGGAATTTTGCTTCAGCGTAGCTTTGGCCTCGTCGTCCATGGAGGCCAGGGCATGCTGGTTTTTGATAAAATAAGCCACCAGATTTCTGTAAACTGAAACAATCTGGGCTTTCTGCTCATACATCTCGCTGACTCTGACAACGTTATAATCGCGCAGAGCCTGGTTTTCTTCCTGCAGCAATTCGGCGAAAGTCAGAAGGATTTCCTGATAATCGCTGATTTTCTTCTGCATCTCCGTCTGTTGTTCTGCCTGTTCCATTTCACACCTCTTATTTTGCGCTTTGTCCGTTGATAAAGCCCTGGCTTTCCATTTCCTGCATTTCCAAAATCGAGCGCATAACCTCATCGGCCACGCCGACCGAGCCGTTTTTTGCCATTGCCTTGCCGTATTCGTTAACCAGCAGGGAGCGGTAAACTTTTTCGGCATGACCGCCGCCGAACATGCCGTCGGTGGAAATGCCTTCAAACATGGTTTCGGCCATTTTGCTCAGGAAAAAGGCTTCAAAGTCCTGAGCGGCAGCTCGGGCTTCTTCTTTGCTCATGGCTTTTGTTCCGTTCAGGGAAGTGTTGGGCTTCCTGTTCAGGGCAATAGCCGCGGCGTCAAAACCGGTTATGTTCGCATTGCTCAGTTCCATTCTAAATCACCTCAATATCCGCCTGCAGGGCGCCGCTGGCTTTTACGGCCTGCAGAATACTGATTAAATCGCGCGGGGTAACGCCGAGGGCATTTAAGCCGTCAACCAGTTCCTGCAGATTAACGCCGGTGTCCAGAACGCTCAGCCTGCTGTTGACTTCTTCGTTAACGTCAATTGCGGTAACGTTTTGCGTAACGGTCGTTCCGTTACTGAAAGGCAGGGGCTGGGAAACCATCGGAATTTCCGAAATTTTGATGGTCAGGTTGCCTTGGGCAATGGCCAGCCTGTTGATTTTGACGTCCTTGCCGATGACAATAATGCCCGAACTTTCGTCAATCACCACCTTGGCCAGCTGATCGGGCTGAACCTGCAACTGTTCGACTTTGGTCATCAAATCGACCACCTTGTCCTCATATTCCTGCGGAATTTGCAAATCGACGGTGGCCGGATCCAAAGCTTTGGAAGCTGGCTGTCCGAGCATTGCGTTAATGGCGTCGGAAATCCGGCGCGCGGTGGTAAAATCGGGATTGCGCAGGGCAATGCGGATATTCTTCAGGCTGTCCAGAGCAAAGTCGATTTCATTTTCAATAATCGCGCCGTTGGCGATTCGCCCCGAAGTGGGAACTCCGCGGGTGACCGAGGCATTATTGCCCTGTGCCGAAACGCTTCCGGTGGCAATCTGCCCCTGGGCCACGGCATAAACTTCGCCGTTGGCGCCGCTTAGCGGCGTGGCAATCAAAGTGCCTCCCTGCAGGGATTTGGCATCGCCCATGGCGCTGACCATAACGTCAATCCGGCTGCCTTGGCGGGCAAAGGGCGGCAGGCTGGCCGTGACCATGACGGCAGCAATGTTTTTGGATTTAAGCTGACCGTCGCGGGCGTTGATGCCAAGCTGGTCAAGCATGCTGATCAGGCTCTCTTTGGCAAAATTGATGGATTTTATGTTGTCACCGGTGCCGTTTAAGCCCACAACCAGGCCGTAACCGACCAGCTGGTTCTCTCTGACGCCTTCAAAATCGGCAATATCTTTTATGCGGGAACTGGCCGCAGCCTGTCCGCCCGCGAGCAGAAAAACAGCTCCGATAATGCTGAAAACGGCTGATTTCTTAAACAAAACGGTGTTCATAATCACAAAACCTCAAAATTTTTCCATAAACTTATTTGTTTTATATGCAATATTCGTGCCAAAAATAATGAGATTTTTTATTCGCAACCTTAGCAAGAGAGGTGGAACTCTTAAATCGATTATTATATATTAGGGGATGATAATATTAAATGCGGGAAGACGATATGGATTATGAAGACGTGCTGCAGGAAGACGTTCTGCAAAAGGCTCACCAAAAGCTGAGCGAACTCAAAGCCGGTGTCTTGTTTATAAATCAGGTTGCCAAAAAAATACAGCTGGCGTTGTCTCTGGTGGAAGAAAAGCTGAACGAGGTTGACTTCGTGATATGGATTGCGCCTTCGGGATTTCTGTCCACGCGTTCCTATATGAACGAAATCAAAAAGAACAACCGGACGTTCCGTCACCGGATGTACTATTATTCGATAGAAAGCGTATCGATTTCGGATGAAAAATATCTGGAGTTGTATAATTTAATCCACAACTTTAAGATTTTCTGCGTGGTCGATGAAAGCATCACCATAAAAAATACCGAGGCGGGACGGACGCAGCGCCTGCTGTCTCTGAGCTCAAAATTCAGTTACCGCTTAATATTGAGCAGTATTCCGTTGACACAAGGATTAATTGATTTATATTCGCAGATAGAGTTTTTAGACACTAAAATCCTGCGGATGAACGAGAATCAATTCGGCCACATCTTCATGCCGTTCTGCTACAGCAACTATCTGGTTATGAAACATTGGTCGCGTCCTGAAGACGAAGCCCGCCTGTTTGAGCTTGTCAAACCTTATGTTTTGGGGTTTGATTTCGGGGACAAATACGAAATTACCCACAGGAACCATTATTTTGAACTGACACCGCAGGAAGAAAAAAGTTATAATGACGAAAAGAGTCTCTTTTTGCGGGACCGGGAGCAAGTTGCTTTTATGGATGTTGTCCAGAACTTCCAGCGGATGTACACCCTCTCGGAGAACAAGCTTGAAGCCTTGCGGAAACTGGTACACCAGATTTTGGAGCGCGGCGAAAAGGTTATTATTTATATTAAGTTTTTGGATGAAATTACCTTTTTTAAGGAAAGCCGGTTTTTTGGCGATGTTAAATTTGTCGAACTGACCGGAAAATCTAATAAACGTAAAGCGATAAAAGAATTTGAGCGAAAAGCGGATATTATGTTTTGTACTTACGGCGTTGATAAGTTCGGGCTGGATATGCAGTTATGCAATAATATTATATATTTTTCCCAAACTTTCGATTATAAATGTAAAGTACAGGGGCTGGACAGTGTCGTGAGCAAAGGAATCGCACGCAAAATAAATATTTATGACTTTTGGGTAAAAACCAATTTGGAACAATTGATTAATGATAATTTGGAACGTAAAAAAAATGTTCTGTCAAATGTATGCCATATGATAACGAAAGAGGAGGCATTACGACTGTGAAGAAATATTTGGATATTAATGTTTATGAGGCAACTCAGGCTCGTTTAAAATATATCTTCGAGCATTTTGAGAATATCTATGTCTCTTTTTCCGGCGGTAAGGACAGCGGCCTGCTGTTGAATCTTGTCCTGGACTATAAACGCCGTCATAATATTCAAAAAAAAATCGGCGTCTTTCATCAGGATTTTGAGGCTCAGTATCAGACAACGACGGATTTTGTCACCCGTATGTTTGAAAACAATATAAACGATATCGAGCCTTATTGGGTTTGCATTCCGCAGGCTTCCCGCTGCGCCGTCAGCAACTACCAGATGTACTGGTACACCTGGGATCCCGACAAAAAGGCTGCCTGGGTGCGCCCGATGCCCAAACAGGATTATATCATTAAGCTGGAAAATCATAACTTCGATTTTTACAAATACAAAATGCCGCAGGAAGACTTCTATGCGGAATTCGGAAAATGGTATGCCCGCCAGCATAAGGGAAAATCCATCTGCCTGCTGGGGATTCGCGCCGATGAATCCCTCAACCGTTACCGGGCTTACGCCAACTATAAAAAAACCAGCGTCGGCGAGGGCAAATGGAACACCAAAATGGGTGAGAATTTTTATCACGCTTATCCGTTGTATGACTGGACAACCAAAGATGTATGGGTTGCCAACGGCAAGTTTGATTTTGATTACAACCATATTTACGACCTCTTTTATAAGGCAGGCCTTTCCATTAACCAGATGCGTGTTGCCAGTCCGTATCATGAGAGCGCCAAAGACAGCCTGAACCTTTACCGCGTGCTTGAGCCCGATACCTGGATACGGGTTGTCGGCCGGGTTCAGGGGGCCAACTTCGGAGCCATCTACGGCAGCACCAAGGCATTGGGCGCCCGCAAGTTCACGTTGCCTCCGGGGCACACCTGGCGTTCCTATGTAAAGTTTTTGCTGGCAACCCTGCCGGAGAGCATCCGCCAGAATTATATCAATAAATTTAAAACATCCATTCGTTTTTGGTGGAAAAAAGGCGGCGTGGTCAACGAAGACGCGCTGAAAGAGCTGGAAGAATGCAATTATCCGATTCGCCGTAACGGTCCCAGCGGTTACAACAAAAGCCGCGACAAGATTCGTTTTCTCGGCACGCCGGATAACACCGATGATATAAAATCAACCATCGATATTCCGTCTTGGAAACGAATGGCCGTATGCATTTTGAAAAACGATCACCTCTGCAAATATATGGGCTTTACCCAAACCAAAAAACAGGCGGAGCGTGAGCGCGAATTAATGGCGAAATACAGAAACTTGTGAGGAAAGTATTATGAGTGAATATAAAAGCCCTGTTTACAATGTTCAGGCGATTCCGGTCGAAAAAATCAAGGCCAACGACTACAACCCTAACCGTGTTGCTCCTCCGGAAATGAAATTGCTGGAAATTTCTATCTGGGAAGACGGTTTCACCCAGCCGATTGTCTGCTACTATGACAAAGATAAGGATGAGTACATCGTTGTGGACGGTTTCCACCGTTTTACCACCATGTTGACCAGCCCGCGCATTTATGAGCGTGAAGGCGGCAAAATGCCGGTTGTCGTAATTGACAAACCTTTGGGCGACCGGATGGCTTCAACCATTCGTCACAACCGCGCCCGCGGCAGCCATAACGTTGACCTGATGAGCAACATCGTGGCCGAGCTGCTGGAAATGGGCAAAAGCGATGCCTGGATTTGCCGCAACATCGGCATGTCTGCCGATGAGGTGCTGCGCTTAAAGCAGATTACCGGTCTGGCCTCTCTGTTCAAGGACGAAGAATTTTCCCGCAGCTGGGAAGTCTGATTATTAATCATACCGCGGCCTGATATTGCCGAATGCAAGAAAGACTGCTGAGTCGGCGTTAGCCGGCTGTTGTGAGGGACGATGATAACCAAAAAAGACATCGCAAAGCTGGAAGGCTTGCTAATGCTGGTTGCTGTTTCGGAAAATAACAGCAAGAAAAAAGTTGCCGAAGCCCTGAACCTCTCCGTTGATACCCTCAATAAATATATCAGCGATTTGGAAAAGGAGCTTGGAACCAAGCTGGTAACCAGCAACGGCCGCGGCAGTGTCCTTACTTATGAGGCTCAGAACATTATCAATCTGGGGTTTGACATCAAAAAGGTTGTTCGCAGCGTAGATACCCTTGCTTCTCATAAGGATGCTCTGTCGGGAACCGTCCGTGTCGGTATTCCGTTGGCAGTTTCAGCCGCGTTGCCGAGTGACAGCATCAGCACTTTCTGGGAAGAATACCCGAATATCCGCATTGATGCGATTTCTAACTACGAGCCGCCGAATTTCAATGTGCTCGACGTCGATTTGGGCTTTACCTTTGAGCCGCCGACCGGTTCCGACCTGGTTATCGTTGCCAGCCGGAATGTAAAGTACGGTTTTATGGCCACACCCGAATATCTGAAAAAACACGGCGAACCGAAGAGCATTGAGGACTTGATTGCCAACCACCGTGTCTGCGGCAAATTCGGGCATTACCATTATTTGAAAGTGTGGAAAGATATTATGGCGCGTTCTCCCCGCGTTTGCTTTTCCTCCAACTCCAATTTTTCGGTTATTAAAATTTTGCGTGCCGGCGGAGGCATAGGGGTTCTGCCGCTGCAATATGCCAATGACGGAGGCCTCCGCCTGTTGACGGAGATTAAGGAGACGCCGGAAGTAACTTTTTATCTGGTGGCGCACCGTCTGACCAAAGATATTCCGAAAATTCGTGTCGTTATCGACTGCTATCGCAAAATTATGATGAGTTCTTGGGATTAAATGTTTCATACCGTAACCTGCTGCAAGACAGGTTACGGTATGAGAAGTTTAAAAGACCGATTGGATGAAACCGCCGCCCAAAACCGTTCCGTCTCGATAAAAAACAACGGATTGACCGGGCGTTAAAGCTTTTTGCAAATCTTCAAATTCAACTTTGAAACAATCGTTCTCTTCCGGGGTCACCGTAACCCGGACCGGTTTCTGCGATGAACGGATTTTGGCTTCGCAGTGTAAAGCCGTTTCCGGTGCTGAAATTGAAATCCAGTTCATCCGTCCGGCAATCAGTCCTTGCTGCATTGTCTCGTCGGCAAAGCCCAGCACGACTTCATTGGTTTCCGGATGCAGGGCAATAACATACAACGGTTTTTCCGCGGCAATACCCATACCGCGGCGCTGCCCGATGGTAAAGTTCCAGAAACCCTGATGCTGTCCAAGGATTTTTCCTTCGCTGTTGACAAAGTTTCCGCTTCTCGGCGCTTCCTGAATAATATCATTGATATCGCCGGTATAAAAGTCCTGGCTGTCCGGTTTGTCACAGACTTCGAGCCCGGCTTCCTTGGCCAGTTCTCTGATTTCCGCTTTGGTGTAACTGCCGAGCGGCAGCATAATGCCGGCCAGTTGTTCCTGAGACAGACGATAAAGAAAATAAGCCTGATCTTTACGCGGATCTTTGCCGCAAAGAAGCTGATAACGCCCGTTTTCCTGATTAAAACGGACACCGGCATAATGCCCGGTCGCAAACTTGTCAAATTCTATTCCGGCCGCTCGGGCGGCAAGAGGCAGGGCTGAAAATTTGATTGTCGCATTGCATAAAACGCAGGGATTCGGCGTTCGTCCGGCCAGATATTCGGCTTTGAAGTTGGAAAGCACGATTTTTTTATATTCCGCCGTGCAGTCGATAACATGATAAGGAATATCCAGCTTTTGGCAGACTTTCCGGGCAGCGGCAATGTCCTCTTCCTCATGCGGGCTGAAACAGCCTTCTTTCCCGGTCATATTCTTAAAATTTTGTGCTTTGTCCCAAATGGACATTGTGGCGCCGATAACGTCATATCCGGCTTTTTTCAATAACAGAGCCGCCGCGGAAGAATCAACGCCGCCGCTCATGCCGACAAGTATTTTCATTTTTTCCTCTTAGTGAATTAAGTTGTAACATTCACCAAAGAAATTTAAAAATTCAAAGTTTTTAATTTCTTTGACCGGCTCACTATAAAGGAAAACAAACGAAATATAAAGAATTATTATTATCTGAAAATTAAAGATTATATGTTTAACTGTCCGAACAGATAACCGGAGGAAAACCATGCCTGTCAAAGCCAATATTTTCAGTTCCCGGCCTTATGCCTTTCTGGCGGAAAAAATAGCCGCGGCTCCGTCGGAAATCGATTTCCGCCTCGGCAAAATCGAGCACACCCGCTTTCCTGACGGGGAAAACTATTACCGTCTCCTTGAAGCACGGGAGATACGCAACAGTCCGGCCGTCTATGTCGCCGGAACCGTCAGCGATGCCGCGGTGATGGAGATGTATAATATATGCAGCGCTTTGGTTATGGAACAATGCTCTTCGCTGCATATCGTCATTCCTTATTTCGGCTATTCGACCATGGAGCGGGCTTCCCGGCGCGGCGAAGTCGTCATAGCCAAAAATATTGCCCGTCTGCTGAGTTCTTTGCCGACTTCTGCCCGTGGAAATTTCGTGTATATGGTTGATTTGCATTCACTCGGCACCCAATATTACTTTGAAGGTTCCATCCGTCCGATTCATCTGACCGCCGAACCTTTGATAAGACAGATGATTGCCGATGTCGGTGAAAACCCGGTTCTGGCTACGGCCGACATGGGGCGGGCAAAATGGGTGCAGAAAATGAGCGGCCGTCTGGGGCTGGACAGCGCTTATATTATGAAACAGCGTCTTTCCGGCGAGCAGACGGAGGTTGTTGCCTTGAATGCCAACGTATCCGGACGCCGGGTGGTTATATATGACGATATGATCCGTTCGGGAGAATCCGTTATTCAGGCAGCCCGGGCTTATGATGCCGCCGGTGCGCGTGAAATCCACATATTGGCAACCCACGGCGTTTTTGTTGACGGAGCCGTCGAACGGTTGAAAGGCAGCGGCTTGTTCAAAAGCCTTCGCTGTACCAATACCCATGTCAACGCCTGCCGGTTTGCGGCGGACGATTTTGTGAAAGTTTATGACATAACGCCTGTTTTGGCTGCCGGGCTGGAGATATCCAATTAATAATAGATATTTGATTATTTCCGCTTGCCAAAAGGCGGCATTCTGTTCTATGTTGGGAATAACTTTAATATCACAACTGAGATGAGAATGTTTGCCAAACTTCTGAAGAAATTCAAATCAACTTACACCGTCAGTAATTATTGCAAAATCTTTCCTTATGTCAAACCTTACTGGGTAAGGGGGCTGCTCGGTGTCCTGATTACAATTCCCATCGGTTCGATGGATGCGGTCATTGCCTGGTCGCTGCAGCCTTATATGGATATTGTCATGGTCGAAAAAAATACGGCTTCGACTTCCTATATTCCGCTGCTGATTGTTTTGTTCAGCTGCCTGCAGAGTCTGCTGAACTATACGGCAACTTATCTGAATACCTGGGTCGGACAGAAAATTTCCCAGGGACTGAAAATCACTTTGTTTGAAAAACTGATGCATTATGACGCCGGCTTCTTTGACAAATCGACTTCCGGCGACATTCTGTTTCGTTTTAATTACGATGTTGATATGGCCTGCGCCGGGCTGCTGAATAACCTCAAACTGTTTACGACCCGTGTTTTCTCTTCACTGTCTCTTATCGGCGTTTTGATTTACAACTCGTGGGAACTGGCAATCGTGGCGATTATCGTTCTGCTCGGAGCCCTCTATCCGCTGACAACCGTGCGCCGCCGCATCAAGGGGCTGATGGATAAAACCATCTTTTCCGGTTCTGCGGTAATGACCCATTATAACGAAACTTTCAACGGCAACCGCATTGTTACGTCCTACAACCTTTATCAATACCAGTTGGCCCGCTTCCGCAACACCTTAAACAGTGTTTTCAAGCTGGGGATTAAAATGATTCAGCGTACCGGACTGATGTCGCCGTTGATGCATTTTGTCGTTTCTCTTGGCATTGCATTGATTATCTGGCTCGGCAGCTATCTGATTGTCACCAAGCAGATTTCCGCCGGTAATTTTGTTTCGTTTATCACCGCGCTGATTATGCTGTATAATCCGATAAAAAGCATCGGCAACAATTTCAACAGCGTCCAGCTGTCGCTGATGGCTATGGAGCGCGTTTTCGGGCTGTTGGAACAGGTTCCCGCCATTACCAGCAAACCGAATGCCAAACCGTTGGAAAAAATCAGCAAGTCGATTGAATATAAAAATGTTTGTTTTGAATATGTTCCCGGCAAACCGGTACTGAAAAACGTCAGTCTGAACGTTAAAGTCGGTCAGACAATAGCTTTTGTCGGCAACTCCGGCGGCGGCAAAACCACCATGGTTAACCTGCTGCCCCGCTTTTATGACGTCACTTCCGGCAGTGTCTGCATTGACGGGGTTGACGTTCGTGATTTGGAGCTGGATTCGCTGCGCGATAAAATCGCCATCGTTTTTCAGGATAACTTCCTGTTTGCCGGCACGATTCGCGAGAATATTCTGCTCGGCAAGGAAGACGCAACGCCGGAAGAAATCGACCGTGCGGTAAAATCAGCCTGCCTGGAAGAGTTTATTGCTTCTCTGGATAAAGGATTGGATACCGAAATCGGCGAGCGCGGCGTTCTGCTCTCCGGCGGTCAGAAACAGCGTATTGCCATTGCCCGTGCCTTTATCAAAAATGCGCCGATTGTTATTTTGGACGAGGCGACCTCCGCTCTGGATAACAAGTCGGAGGCAATCGTTCAGCAGGCGATTGACAACCTGATGACCGATCGTACGGTCTTTATCATTGCCCACCGTCTGTCCACAGTTCGCAACGCCGACAAAATTGTCGTCGTAAATTACGGCGAACTGGTGGAAATGGGCAGCCATGACGAACTGATGCAGAAGGAGGACAGCGTTTATCGTTCGCTGTATCGGACGCAGCTGAAATAGGTGTGAATGAAAAAACTGACTTTTATATTGCTGTTGCTGCTTGTCTTGTTTTGTGCGGAGCTTTTCTGCTCAAAATATCTGGGAATTTCGATTCGTCCGCACGGTGCACCGCTCAATTGTAAAATAAGTTCCGATATAAATGCCGTTCTAAACTGCATAAACACCCAGTATATGAAATATGATACCCTGACGGCAGGCTGGAATGACGATTTGTCCGCCCGTTATCTGAATGCGCGGATGAAACGGTTTTACCGCAACAGCAATATGGAATTTTCTCCCTTTACCAGTGTTAAACCCTGTTACGGCAAAAACAACTGTGCCGTAACCCTGAAAGATGAAAATTATCGGATAGATACCTATCGAAATCTGGTTGCTTACGTCAAACTGAATCCGGAAACCAGCAGTTATACTTATAATCGCGGCGACGGCAAATGGAGCAATCTGATGCTTCCCAAATTGTGGATGTTTCGCCGCAGTTATAAATTTCCCTATCATGACATAGTCATCGGACATCGGAACGGCAAAGACATTTTCTATATTCTGAGTATGGAAGCCGTCCCTCTGGCCGGAAGTTATGACCTGCTGATCGGCAGCATTACCGCTTTTTGCTCGGAGACGGACAGGCCGAAAGGGAAAAAATATATTTGCGGCGGCTATCGTTTTTATTTGTATGACAATATCCGCAGCAATGCCAAAAGTTTTTCCCTGAGTTTGGATCGCCGGCAGAATCCCGAACATATACTGGTTAAATACGGCCAGGCCTCTTATCAGATAAAATTAGATGATTGACATTAATGACATAACCGTCCGCATCGGCCCCAAAGTTTTGCTTGAACATGCCTCCGCCCATATTTCCGATGGGCAGAAAGTCGGTTTGGTCGGCCCTAACGGCTGCGGCAAGTCAACTTTATTCCGAGTCTTGAAAGGCGAATTGGAAACAGAACAGGGGACGGTCTTTTTTCCTCGCGATTACAATGTTGTTTTTGTGGAGCAGGAATTTTTGCCTGACGAATTAACAATGCCGATTCTGGCGTTTATTCTGCAAAAAGACCGAGAGCGGGCCGAGTTGCTGCAGCGTCTGCAAACGGCTTCCGGTGAAGAGCTGGCGGCAATTCATGAGCGTTTGAATATCATTGGCGCGGCGGCAGCCGAAGCCAGAGCTGCTGAAATTCTGCACGGTTTGGGGTTCTCGCATGAAGATCTGACGCGTCCGGTAAGCGAATTTTCCGGCGGCTGGCGAATGCGCCTGGCATTGGCCGCGGCGCTGTTTCGTCCTTCGGACATTCTGTTGCTGGATGAGCCGACCAACCACTTGGATTTGGAGGCTTCGCTCTGGCTGGAAAATCATCTGGAAAAATATCGCGGCACTTTGTTGATTATCAGCCACGACCGCCATGTTCTCAATTTGCTGTGCCGCTATATCATTCATTTTGACGGCGGTCGGCTGGTTACTTACAGCGGCAATTATGACACTTTTCAGCAGACCCGCGCCCGACAGAAAGAGGTTTTGCAGCGGCAGGCAGCCCGTCAGGAAGAAAAACGCCGGCATCTGCAGTCTTTTGTTGACCGTTTCCGTTACAAGGCCAGCAAAGCCAAACAGGCTCAAAGCCGGATAAAAATGCTTGAAAAGCTGGAAACGATAACCCTTATGAATGATCCCGCCGCTACGGTTTTTGATTTTCCCGAACCGGAGGATTTACCGCCGCCGCTGTTGACAATTGAAGACGGCAGCGCCGGCTATGGCGACAAAACGGTTTTGCGCCGTTTGAATATCCAAATTGTCGATAATGACCGCATTGCCTTGCTGGGTGCAAACGGTAACGGCAAATCGACGTTGGCCAAGGTCGTTTCCGGACGGTTGCCTTTGCAGGCGGGGACCATGCGGTACTCCGGCAAGCTGAAAGTCGGCTATTTTGCCCAGCATCAGGCGGAAGAACTGCCGCTGGAACAGACCGCCTGCGAATTTATGTCTTCGCTGCTGCCTGATAAAACGGAAGCGCAGGTGAGGGCGCATCTGGCTCGTTTCGGACTTAACCGGGAAAAAGCCTTAACGATGATTGCCAAACTCTCCGGCGGTGAAAAAGCCCGCCTGCTTTTTGCGGCTATGACTTATAATGCCCCGCAGCTTTTGATTCTCGACGAACCGACTAACCACCTTGATATTGACGGGCGGGAAGCATTGATTAAGGCGCTCAACGAATACGGCGGCTCGGTTATTTTGATTACGCATGATTTGCACTTGATTGAACTGATTGCCGATGATTTGTGGCTGGTTAAAAACGGAACCTGCCGTCCCTATGACGGAGATTTGGAGGATTATAAAAAATTATTGCTGGAGCATGACCGGCCGGCCCCTCCCAAAACTTCGGCAAAGCCGGTGCCGGCCTCCGCCGAGAAGGACAGCCGTGCGGAAAAAAAACAGCTGCAAAGCCGCCTGAAAAAACTGGAAAAAGAATTGGAACAGTTAAACAAAGAAAAGGAAGATATCGAAAATCAGTTTCAAAATCTCATGTCGCCGTCCGAAATTGTTCGGAAACAAAAAGAACTTGCCGTGATCGCACAAAAACTTGAGGAAAGCGAGTCTCTGTGGCTGGAGCTCTCTGAAAAACTTGAAAGCATAAGTTAATTATAAAACTTTTAAACAATTAAGCGTTGAGACTGTATGGTTTTCTCCATTTTATGGCATAATTTCAAAATAGTGCTTGAACTTTCTAATCCCTTCCTTTATTGTGAGTCCAAGCCTGGGGACAAACCCGAGGAACAGAACTCAGTAAGTTCGGAGCTTTGAACGGCTCTTGTAAAGGATAAGGCAGGGATATCTGTCTTAAGTCTGTTGTTACAACAGAAAACTTTCTGCATCCGCAGAGACGAAACGAATTTTCATTCGTTTCGTTCTGTTGACTTTACATATCCGTTTAAAACTCTGCCGCCCTTTAGGGTGGTTTTTTGTTATGACAGAGAAGGAAAATTGATATGTATCGTCATTCTGAGAGTACTGGTGCACAATCCGAAAATCCGAAAAATTCTCCTACTTATTACATAGTCAGCGGCGGTTTTGATCCGATACATGAGGGACATATAGAGA
>ERZ836760.339-NODE-339-length-74218-cov-5.024729_pt1 | contig 74218 bp, 62 predicted proteins | sample MGYA00519941_ERZ836760 | MGnify/ENA primary metagenome ERZ836760 (study PRJEB31850, sample SAMEA3708807) | human gut metagenome | biome: human gut; feature: human-associated habitat; material: faeces | place: China | collected 2014 ... | reverse complement strand
AGATATGCGTAAGGATTTTTTACAATTTCATATCCGCGGGCATGGCGGAATTGGCAGACGCGCCAGATTTAGGTTCTGGTATCTTTGATGTGCAGGTTCAAGTCCTGTTGCCCGCACTACGAAAAGCCTCGGGCAATTGCCTGGAGGCTTTTGTTTTTGGCTGCACATTTTGGCTGCATCGACAAAGGTCAGGTTGACGCGCTCTGCTGAAACAATTATAATAGAAGAATCAGCGGCTGTGCCGCACAAAGAACAAAGGAGTCCTATTATTTATGAAACAGATCATTCTGACCGGCGACCGTCCTACCGGCCGTCTTCATGTTGGCCACTATGTTGGCTCATTAAAAGAGCGTGTCAGACTGCAGAATTCCGGCAAATTCGATGAAATCTACATCATGATTGCTGATGCGCAGGCTTTAACTGACAACGCAGAACATCCGGAGAAGGTACGCGACAACATCATTCAGGTTGCGCTGGATTACCTTTCCTGCGGCCTTGACCCGGAGAAGTCTACCATCTTCATCCAGTCCATGGTTCCGCAGCTGACCGAGCTCAGCTTTTATTACATGAATCTGGTTACGGTTTCCCGCCTTCAGAGAAACCCAACCGTAAAGTCTGAGATCCAGATGCGTAACTTCGAGGCAAGCATTCCGGTGGGCTTCTTCTGCTATCCGATCAGCCAGGCAGCCGACATCACTGCATTCAAGGCCACCACTGTTCCGGTTGGTGAGGACCAGATGCCGATGATCGAGCAGTGTCGTGAGATCGTGCACAAATTCAACTCCGTATACGGCGAAACCCTGGTTGAGCCGCAGATTCTCCTTCCGCAGAACCAGGCATGCTTAAGACTGCCGGGTATCGACGGCAAGGCAAAAATGAGTAAGTCCCTCGGCAATTGCATCTACTTATCCGATGAGCCGGAGGATATCCGCAAGAAGATCATGTCCATGTTTACTGACCCGAACCATCTTCGCGTGGAAGATCCGGGTAAGGTTGAGGGCAACCCGGTATTCATCTACCTTGATGCGTTCTGCCGTCCAGAGCACTTTGCAGAGTTCCTGCCGGATTACAACAATCTGGATGAGTTAAAAGACCACTACCGCCGCGGCGGACTTGGCGATGTTAAAGTCAAGAAGTTCTTAAACAATGTCATCCAGTCCGAACTGGCTCCGATTCGTGAGCGCAGAAAAGAGTGGGAGCAGCGCCTTCCGGATGTATACGATATCCTGGCTGAGGGCAGCAAGCGCGCAGAAGCAACGGCAGCAAAGACTCTGGCTGATGTTCGCCATTCCATGAAGATTGACTATTTTGAGAATGGAACTTTAACCAAATAAGATTCTGGAAAGATGCTTTTCAGTCGGCAACGGCTGAAAACGCATCTTTTCTATTGCTTTTTTTACTGGAATCAGATATAATAGACAGGCATTTACATTATATAAACCATTGGGCCATCGCCAAGCGGTAAGGCACAGCACTTTGACTGCTGCACTCGAGGGTTCGAATCCCGCTGGCCCAGCTAAGAGAAAAAGAGCAGAACATTTTCAATTGGAAGATGTCCTGCTCTTTTTGGCTTATAGTATGGAGTGTGTGTGGGTCTGCTTTTATGAAACAAAAAACACCAGAGCAAACGCTCTGGTGTTTCTTCGCTTTGATTCTGGATTCTATGACCTCATCGGGAATCGAACCCGAGTTTACGCCGTGAGAGGGCGTCGTCTTAACCGCTTGACCATGAGGCCATTTCTTCAGTCATAAGCTGAAGTGAGTCGAGGCGACAAGATTCGAACTTGCGACCTCTGCGTCCCGAACGCAGCGCTCTACCAAACTGAGCCACGCCTCGCTACGTTCTGTAGTATAATATAAATTGTGTTAATTGTCAACAACAATTTGAATTTTTTTGTTTTATATTTTTCAGTTACCCGGCATACGTGTGAAGAATGCCGGGTAACGAACTATCATCCCAGCAGATTCATGACCATTTCCCGGTCAAATACCACCTCGGACACATGATCGACTTCTATCTGATACAGCGCATTTGCCGCGATGTGCTCGGCCGCCTGCTCCAGATCGCGGATTCCGCTGGTTCCGGCGAAAAACTCCACAACTGCATCCAGTCCGTCTGGCGCTACCACGCACTCTCCGGCCTTTAAGCCCATACGCTTTAAAACCTTTGGCAGAGCAAACCGGGAGAAAATAATTTTCTTTTCTTCTGCCGTATAATCCGGAATATCAATCACTGCAAAACGTGACATCAGCGGAGCACTGATCTGGGCTTTGTCGTTGGCGGTCGCAATGGGATACACGCCCACAGTCGGGATCGTACACTCCATGTAATTGTCCGTGAAACCGAGATTATCCAACAGGGTTAACAGCACATCTGCCGGATTGCCGTTGCCCTTGCCGGATGCCGCCTTGTCCAGCTCATTGATGATAAACACCAGATTGGACTCACCGGCCATGGAAAACGCATCCATGATGATGCCGGGCTTTGCATTGGCATAGATACGGGAGCTTCCTGTAAGCTGTTCCGGATCATTGATAGAACTCATATCCAGGGTAGTCCACGGCAGCTTCAGGATCCGGGCTACCGCATAGGCAATCTGGGATTTACCGGTTCCAGCCGGTCCTACCAGCAAAAGTCCATAAGCCGGAAGCGTGTGGGTCCGGTTGATCTGAATGATGGTCTCAATGATACGCTGTTTTACCCGCTCCATGCCGTAAAGCTCTTCATCCAGAATGCGGCGGGCCTCCTTCGGGTCGATGGACTCAAAATAATTGCTCTTCCACTGCACATTCATCATGATGGAAAGAGCACGCTGGGCATGGCGGCGCTCCTCCGGAGACACCTCATGAGATCGTGCCACTGCCAGGTTTCTTCTTGCCCAGAGACGAATATTATCCGGCAGAGTTCTTCCCGCGCAGTTCATGAAATCAGTGATGCTCTGCAGGCTGGTGAGCTTCATGTCATCTCCGGCCTCTTCCAGACTATCATCCGTTTCCTCCTCGCCCGGCGCATCACTCGCAAACAGACGCTCGATCATAAACTGCAAAAAGCCGTCCTCCGCGGACAGCTTGGTGCCTCCGCCAAATGCCGTCTCCCGGATTCTGTAGACCGCATAGCCCTCTGGCCGGTTTTCTCCAGACAGCCGTACACTGATGTGATTCTCTCCCAGCCATTTCAACAGACTGACAAAACGGGCATCGATTTTTAAAATATCGGCACTGATCGTGCCGTCTTCTTCATGAAATTCAAAGGTGGTGCGCTTGACCGGATTTGTAAACATTCCGCAAGAATGATGCTGCCATTTCCGCCTGCTGTTATCCAGAATCAGAATCGGCTTCTCCGGAGATGCCTCCGGCTCACTGGACTGAAATGTGGTATATGTACATTCTGCCGGATTCTTTTTATCCGGCGCGTCATTGAAATCAAATACTGGCATACTCGTCCTCCCATTATCGCATGTATAATTATTGAAATAATTGTATATTTAATCACTGTATCAGTGTAACACGGTTTTCCAAAATCAACAAGTGGTTCCGCAATTCCTAAAAGTCAAAATCCGCATAATCCTCTGGAAGGAAACGATGATAAATAATATGACAGCCTTCATCCTTAAAGCAGTAATAATAAGGATCATCAGCGCCTTCTCCAAAACGAATCAGAATGTCAAATTCCTCATTATTCACCGGCTCCACGGTCACCGGCCAGGGCTGTTTCTCAAACAAAGCTTTTATTTCGTCCATAGTGCATCCATGTGTTCCCACCAGATTTACCAGATCATGAATAAATTCATTCGGACTGGTATGCTCCTTCACATACACAACGCCCTCCTCCGGGATCAGGAAGCAGAAGCGGTCCTTTTTCGCCGTAACAGTCACGCCGCCAAGGTGCTCCTTCGTCTCCTCGCCAAATTCGGACAACAGAGCCAGCATCTCCTGTTCTCCCAGATTTTCTCCGGTCAGATGGACCAGGGAGCTGAGCGGATAATACAGGCGGATGCTTTCCTTCCGGTAGCCCAGCTTCGCCTGTTCCTCCTTGATCATATCGATGATATTCTGTTCCAGTTTTTCAAATCTCATGTCCTATTCTCCTGCAAACAACAAAAACGGGGATGTCGGGCTTTCGGCCTTACATCCCTCGTTTTTCTGGTATTTTATTTATACTTCAGTCATCTGGAAACCCTTCGCTGCCAGACATTTCTCCACAAACTCGCAGTCATCGGTATGAAGTACCATGACCGGCTTGCCAGACTGACGGTTAAAGGACAGATACTGATAATTCACATTGATGTTGCTCTCCAAAAAAGCAGCCAAAACCCGGTTTAAGCTTCCGACTTCATCTTCCACCTCAATCCCCAGTACATTGGTCAGGCGGCATAAGTATCCGGCCTTCTGTAAGATTTCCTGTGCCTTTTCCGGATCGGTAACCACCATGCGGATGATTCCATACTCGGCGCTGTCGTTGGTGACAGAACCAAGTATGTTGATCTGTGCCTCAGTCAGAATTCCGGTAACAATTTTCAGCGCACCTTTTTTATTTTCCGCATAAACAGAAACCTGTTTTAACATTGCAAATTTCCTCACTTTCCAGTTCTTTATTATCTATTGTAACCGAAAAATGAAATTCGTCAATATTTTATTGCTTCACACTGCAAAAGTGCCGGTGTTTCCATACATTTATGCCTCCAGCGCGCGGATCAGGTTCACCATTTCAATGGCTCCGGTTGCGCACTCGTACCCCTTATTTCCGGCCTTGCTTCCGGCACGTTCAATGGCCTGCTCAATGTTATCCGTAGTCAGCACACCAAACATCACTGGAATATCACTGTTTAAGGAGACATTCGCGATGCCCTTGGAAACCTCGCTGCACACATAATCGTAGTGGCTTGTGCTGCCGCGAATGACAGCGCCTACGCAGATCACTGCGTCATACTTTTTACTCTTTGCCATTTTCGAAGCGATCAGCGGAATCTCAAAAGCACCAGGAACCCAGGCCACATCGATATCCTCCTCTTTCACGTCATGACGCTTCAGCCCGTCCAGGGCACCTCCTACCAGCTTTGAGGTAATGAACTCGTTAAATCTTGCTGCCACAATTCCCACGCGGATCCCCTTTGCTACCACATTTCCTTCCAGTACTCTCATGATATTCGTCCTTCTTTCTTCTATAATATAATATTTTTTCAATAAGCGTTTAGTATCTCAGCAGATGTCCCATGCGCTGCTGTTTTGTTCTCAAATAGAACAGATCATACTTCGTGGCGCTCATCTGAATCGGCACCCGCTCTTTGATGGTCATGCCAAACTCGGAAAGCTGGTATACCTTATCCGGATTGTTGGTGAGAAGCCGCATGCTTTTCACACCAAGATCTTTTAAAATCTGCGCTCCAATATAATATTCCCGCTCATCTCCGGCAAAACCAAGAGCCAGATTGGCTTCCAGCGTGTCCATGCCCTGTTCCTGCAATTCATATGCCTTCAGTTTATTGATCAGGCCAATTCCACGGCCCTCCTGACGCATATAAAGGAGAATTCCCCGGCCCTCTTTTTCAATCTGGGTCATGGCGGCGGCAAACTGCTGCCCGCAGTCACAGCGCAGAGAACCAAAGGTGTCACCGGTTAAACATTCTGAATGAATACGGGCAAGGACATTCTCTCCATCTCCGATTTGTCCTTTTACCAGTGCCACATGATGCTCTCCATTTAAACGATTCACATAGCCATATGCGGTAAATTCCCCATATTTGGTTGGCATCCGGGTTACGGTTACCCGGTCTACCAGATTCTCGTGACACTTCCGGTATGCCTGCAAAGCCTGGATGGTGATGAATTTTAGATCCCATTTCCGGGCCAGCTCCTGCAATTCCGAAGTCCGCATCATCGTGCCGTCTTCCCGCATGATTTCGCAGCAGAGTCCGCATTCTTTTAAGCCTGCCAGACGGCAGAGGTCTACAGTAGCTTCCGTGTGCCCGTTGCGCTCCAGAACTCCGTTTTTCTTTGCCACCAGCGGGAACATATGTCCCGGTCTGCGGAAATCTTCCGGCTTCGCGTCATCTGCCACACAGCGCAGGGCTGTCACGGACCGTTCCGCCGCGGAAATGCCGGTCGTGGTATCCACACAGTCAATGGAAACGGTAAATGCGGTCTCATGATTGTCTGTATTGTTGGAAACCATCTGCGGGAACTGAAGCTTCTCTGCATATGCCGCGGACATAGGCATGCAGATCAGACCCTTTCCGTGAGTCGCCATAAAGTTAATATTCTCCGTGGTGGCAAACTCTGCCGCACAGATAAAATCCCCTTCATTCTCCCGGTCTGCGTCGTCTGTCACCATAATGATATGTCCTTTTCGAAGCGCTTCCAGCGCTTCCTCTACTGTATTGTACTGAATCATAATGCTGTTCTCCTCTCACTATATGTTTTCTTTCGGTTTATCTTCCGTAACTACTACACAAATTCGTAACTGTTCAGTATCACAGTCACGGGCAAAAATCCATCAAAAGCCATATCTGGTCAAAAATTCTTTTGTAATACCGCCTCTGCCTAAATCTGCTCCGGAATCTGTTTCTGCGGATCTCATTTCCGTTCCAGCCTTCCACTCCGGCTGCGCTTTCATTGGCTGCAGCAGTCGCTCCACATATTTTCCAATGATGTCCGTCTCCAGATTGACCAGGTCACCTGCTTTTCGTTCTCCCAGCGTGGTCACCGCATTCGTATGCGGAATGGTGGAAACAGAAAAGCCATCCGTTGTCACCGCCGCCACAGTCAGGCTGATGCCGTCTATGGTAATGGAACCCTTCTCCACGATATAGCGCAAAAGCTTTGAGCTGGTACTAATAGTAAACCACACTGCGTTGTCATCCTGCCGGATTTCCCGGATTATTCCGGTTCCATCCGCATGTCCGCTGACGATATGTCCGCCAAAACGGCCGCCCGCTGCCATGGCCCGCTCCAGATTTACATGCATGCCAGGCTTTGCTCCTTTTAATGAGGAGCGGTTCAGGGTTTCATGCATCACATCGGCCGTAAATCCAGAGGGTGAAAGACTTGTGACCGTCAGACAGATTCCATTTACCGCAATGCTGTCCCCCACCGCTGCGTCCGAAAGAACGTGTCTGGCCTGAATGGAAAGCACCGCGGAATGGGCGCCCCAGACGATTTTTTTCAGCGTTCCGATTTCCTCAACAATTCCCGTAAACATCCTGCACCTCACTTTCAATCAGCAGATCTTCTCCAAGATGGCGGATTTCTTTTATTTTCAGATGGACCGCTTCGGCCGGGTCTGCAACGCCCTGACCTTCCACCGGTGTTTTCGCCTCCGCGCCGCCAAAGAGCTTCGGTGCCACATAGGTATGCACCTCCCGCACGATTCCGCTTTTAAATGCAGCCCAGTTTAAGGTTCCGCCTCCTTCTAACAGGATGCTGTCAATCTGTTCTTCTCCAAGCTTCTTCATAAGCAGCTTCAGATCCACATGCCCGTCTGTCTGGGGAAGCGTGAGGATGCGGCATCCCGCTTCTTCATAGGGCTGATACCGGGCACGGTCTGTCTCGCAGACGGCCAGGATGGTCGAAATCTCCTTTGCCGTTCTTACAATCCGGGATGTGAGCGGTGTCCGCAAATGCGTGTCGCAGATAATCCGCACCGGATTCCTTCCGCCCGGCATCCGGCAGTTTAACATGGGGTCATCGGCCAGTACCGTTCCGACCCCCACCATAATGCCGCGGTATCGGTGTCGCTCCTGCTGCACATAAGCCCTGGCCTCCTCTCCGGTGACCCACTTTGAAGCACCGGTGTAGGCCGCGATCTTTCCATCCAGGGTCATGGCATATTTCATGACCACATAAGGCGCTTTTCTGCGGATGAAATGAAAGAACACCGGATTTAACTGGTCGCATTCTTCTTTCAGCACATGGGTTTCCACGGCAATACCCCGCTCCCGCAGATACTGAATTCCCTTTCCAGCCACCAGCGGATTCGGATCATCGGAACCAACGAAGACTCTCTTTATGCCAGCCTGTACAATAGCCTCCACGCATGGCGGCTGCTTTCCATAATGGCAGCAGGGCTCCAGCGTCACATAAAGGTCGGCCCCTTCTGCCGGTTCCAGACAGGCTCTGAGGGCATTCCGCTCTGCATGATACTCGCCGTATCTTGCATGATATCCTTCCCCAATGATTCGGTCATTCTTCACAATCACAGCACCCACCAGCGGATTGGGACTGGTCCAGCCCTCTCCCCTTTTCGCCAGCTCTATGGCCCGGCGCATATATTCCTGATCTGTCAAGATCACATTCCTCCCTTTGCAGTTCTCAGGGAAAGATAAGAAAAAAGCAGATCTGAAGTTTTGCTGCTTCAGGATCTGCTTTCTGTGTTTTCCATGGTTTTGATGTTTCCGTACCAGATTTTTGTTTCCGTAACCATGTTTTCTTTATGAAACAAAAAAGCTCTGGAATTTTCATTCCAGAGCGGTGATTCTATCGTGATACGGCACATTTCTTTCAAAAACGCACACCATCTTTTCTTCTTTCATCCAGACTATACTGTCGGCTTCGGAATTACACCGAATCATACCTTGCGGCTCGTGGGCTTTACCACCGGTGGAGAATTGCACTCCGCCCTGAAGACTTATTTTGTTTTGTTAGTTGAATATTACCACTCAATTCACACAAAATCAAGTAGTTTTTTCATAATTTTTCTTTTTTCCCCTTTTTTCTTTTCTCTGCAGCCAATCAGTGCTATAATCTTGTTTGAATGTAAAAGACGGAGGTTGCATATACATGAACTTGCAGACATCAATTTTGAAAAACCTTGATATAGATTACTCCTACCATCTGGCCAAGCGCATGGAGCAGTTTCGCACCAATCCGGTTTTGGGGTACCGCCCGGCCGGTTCCCGGGCCGAATTCGAGACCGGAGAAATGCTGAAGCAGGAAATGGAGGCCATTGGTCTTTTCGACGTAAGAAAAGACGCCATCAAAGTCGATGGCTGGGAATTTAAAAAAGCAGTGCTTTCCTACACTGCGGAAGATGGCAGCCGCCATGAGATCCAGCTTGGTGCTTACCAGACCACCTTTGTGACCGAAGGGCCAAAAGAATTTTCCCTGATGTATCTCGGAAAAGGAACCGCAGCGGACTATGAAGGCAAAGATGTCACCGGGAAGCTGGTTCTGGTTGATATTAACCAGAGGGATGAGTGGTGGATCAACTACCCGGTCTATCAGGCACATTTAAAGGGGGCTGCTGCCCTGATTGCCGTGCAGAGCGGCGGTTATGGCGAGATCGATGATGAAGCGTTAAACGCCCAGGATATTGCCGGACCGGAAGACGCCCCGGCTTTCTCCATCTCCAGAAAGGACTCTGACCCGTTAAAAGAGCTGCTGGAGCACACCCAGGAAATCACCGTAACCCTGGACGCGGACAGCCGTGTCACCCGGGACTGCACCACCTACAACATTGTAGGAACCATTCCTGGAAAGCATCCGGACCGCATGGTCCTGTTATCTGCCCACTATGATTCCTACTTCAGCGGTTTTCAGGATGACAATACTGCCATCGCACTCATGTTCGGGATCGCGAAGGCCCTTCTGGCAAGCGGATTCAAACCCAACAATACCATCGTGATCTGCGCTATGGCCGCAGAGGAATGGGGCGTTGTGGATTCCAACTTCGACTGGTCCACCGGTGCCTACGAGCAGGTATTCACCGCGCATCCGGAATGGGTGGGAAAGGTCATCGCTGACTTAAACTTTGAGCTTCCGGCCCTGGCCCACGGCACCCGTGCCCGCATCCGGAGCTGCTATGAGTACACCCGGTTCCTGGAGGAGTATTTATCCGAGCTTCCGGATCTGACCCAGGCTTATCCGGAGGAAACCCGCGTCACCTCCCCCATTGAAACCTGGTCCGATGATTTTTCCATGGCCATTGCCGGTATCCCGTCCATGGTCAACGACTTTACAGGCGGAAGCTTCATGGAGACCCATTATCACTCCCAGTTTGACAACGATGATTTTTACGATGAGCAGGTTTACCGGCTCCACCATGAACTGTTCGCCCTGCTGATTGCGGCACTGGATGAAACCTGCGTCATTCCGTTATGCTTCGCCCCAGTCATGAAGCGGGCTCTGGATGGTTATAACATATCCAGTGATGTTCTCCGCCCCTTTGTTGCCATGGATCTCATCAGCCCCATGACACTGGCTTCCCTGGTCGAAAAGATTTCCGGCCTGGAAAAAATACTTGCTGACGCAAAGGATGTAGCAGAAAGCCGCTACGAATCCCGCAGGAGCTTAAACAGCCGCTACCGTGCGCTTCTGTCTGACGACAAAGAAGAAGAGGCCGAATGCCTGTATCTGGAAGCCCGTGAAGCCGAGGATGAGGCCCTGCGCCGTTTCAAATGCGCTCAGGACGAGCTGGTACGCATCGACTGGTACGGCAACGTCCACTACCCACATGAGATCCTGCTGCAGAACATCCGCCTGATTGGCGGTGCCATTGCCAACTTAAAAGAGCAGAATCTCTCTTCTGCTCTGAGAAAGCTCTATCAGGTAGACAACAATGCCTACGCTTTCATGTTCGATGAAGAAGTTTATAACCATTTCACCGATTACGTACTAAACCAGCCTCAGGATCGTTTGAAGTGGGGCTACAAGCGCCTGATGCCGCATGAAAATCTCTATGCCCTGGTCAAAGACCTGTTAAACAAAAAGGAGACGGCCCCGGAGGAGCTTTCGCTCACCTGTGAGATCAGCCACCTTACGAAAATTTTCCAGGATCAGTGCCGTCTGCTGATTCAGACAACCGACCAGATTCAAAAGCTGGTACATGACCAGTTTTTAATGTAAGTCTTTCAGATAGCACAAACACTGCAGATTCACGCACATACATTCCGATTGTTTGCGCGCGCGATCACATAACGAAATACAGAAAGGACAGGCGAGTTTTCGCCTGAACATACTATGGAAAGCGATAAACTATACCGCGTACAGCGAGAAGACCTGCCGAAGCTGGAGCAGCTTTTATACGCCTGCTTCAAGCACGATCCGCTCTATGAGACCCTGATTCCGGACCCAGAAGTCCGGGAACGTCTCATGCCAGAGCTTTTTCACTGCGATATGGATGAATTTTATGAGACCTGCGAGATTTTTTCCGACAGTGCCGATCTGAACGGTATTCTTGTGGTTTCTGATGAGGCGGAGCCTTACAATATTTTCCAGTTTTACTTTGCGGAAGCCCGGGCCACCCTCCAGACTGACACCTATCTGATCAAAGAGGACCACACCTTAAAAACCTTCCACAATTTTCTAAAAGGCGTGGACTATTTAAATTCCAGCTGGACGGATCAGCTTCACCAGAACCAGCGGCTCCACATCATCTATCTTGCGGTAGACCCAAACATGCAGCACCACGGCATTGCCGCCCGTCTCATGCAGGAAGCCATCGACTATGCCGACACCCACCGGATGATGATTTCCTTAGAGACCCATAACGAGAAAAATGTGGAATTTTATAAAAATCTCGGTTTTAAAGTTTATGGCATCATGAAGCAGAATTTCCCGCTCAAGCAGTATTGTATGATCCGGGAAATCCAGTAAAAAAAGAAGGGGCAATCCATTTCATCGGATTGTCCCTTTTCTTCTGGCCATTTTTAGTACAAAGCCACTAACTGCGCTGCCATAAGCGTTGTCTCTTCTTCAGTAATGTATCCGCAGGCTTCCATGCGGCTGATTACCTTCTGCTGGCGTTTTTCAGCTAACGCCAGGTTCTTACTCGGTGCGTATTTAGATGGCGCATTTGGTACACCGGCCAGAAGCGTGCACTCATAATCGTTCATCTCAGATGCCGGTTTTCCGAAATATCCTTCGCTGGCTTCGCCCACGCTGTAGTAGCCATCGCCAAAGTAAATGCTGTTTACATAGAGCTCCAGAATCTCATCTTTCGTGTATTTCTGCTCGATCTCCAGTGCCAGGAAAACTTCCGCGGCTTTGCGACTCATAGTTTTCTCCTGAGAGAAATACAGGTTCTTTGCAAGCTGCTGGGTGATGGTGCTGCCACCCTCCACATAGCGTCCGGCCTTGATATCATTCACAACTGCTCTGCCGATTGCGATCAGGTCCAGTCCAAAGTGATCATAAAACCGGTGATCCTCCACAGATACCACGGCCTGCACATAAGTTTCCGGCATTTCCTCCAGGGAAGTGAAATTTTCCTGTCTGCGGATCTCTGCCACCGTCTCTTCCAGGCTTTCCTCCTGGACTGCGTTCTTATATAATCCATAGCCCTCTCCGGCTAAGGCAAAACCACATCCTGTAATGACCGTGCATGCAAATGCGAATATCCATTTTACAATTCGTCTTCCTCTCATAATATTTAAGCCCCCTCTTTCGTGCTGTCTGAATTTCTGTCATTGTTTTCTTATGACATGATTCTAGCACAAAGAGGAGGCTTAAGACTTTACCGTTCTCTTAGCGATTCTGACACTATTTCTACAATTCTAACGGCAATTGGAAGATTCTGACAAAATTCTTACATCCCGTCAATAGAACCTTTTGCTTTTGGTCACAGAATGAACACAAGCTGTAACTACAGATGACACTTTACACGCCAATTGCCAAGGCTGACAGCACTTTCATGACGCCAGCCAGCACCATGACCAGAATCGGGTTCATCTTCGCTTTCTGCAAAAGCAGCAGACAGATCACAAAGATTCCCACCATGATCCAGTTGGTAGCAGAAAGGGCACTCTGTGCGCCGCTGCCCCAGAAAGCGTTGATTAAAATCGCGATGCCGGCGGAACCGATCAGCGCCACTACGGCAGGCCGCAGGGAGGCAAGCACGCCCTGCAGCACAGCCATATTCCGGTATTTTAAATACAGCTTTGAAATCAGGGTAACAATGATACAGGATGGCAGAATACATCCCAGCGTTGCCACAAACGCACCCGGAACACCGGCAATCTTTATCCCGACAAAGGTAGCAGAATTCACTGCAATGGGGCCGGGTGTCATCTGGGAAATGGTGATCAGATCGGTAAATTCTGCCATAGTCAGCCACTTATGGCCGGTTACAACCTGGCCCTGAATGAGCGGCATTGCCGCATAACCGCCGCCAAAGCTGAACATGCCAATCTGTAGAAAACTAAGGAAAAGCTGAAGATAGATCATCTGGTCTCCCCCTTTCCGGCAAGCAGCGTCCGAACAACACCAATGAGTCCGCAGCTAATCACAACAAAAATCACATTTACCCCAAACACACAGGAAGCCACAAAGGCGCAAGCCATAATCAGAACCGAGGCCTTATTTTTTCCACGAACAATCCCGGCACCCATCTCATAGGTAACGGACGCAATGACTGCTCCTACACCGGACTGCATGCCCAGCAGCATCTGGCTTACAATAAAGTTATCTTTTACCAGATTGTAAAAAATTGAAATCATAGAAATGATCAGAAATGGCGGAATAACCGTCCCCAGAATCGCGACAACCGTTCCGGCCAGGCCGGCTAGCTTATATCCCACAACAATCGCGCCGTTGACCGCAATGGCTCCCGGTGAAGACTGGGCGATTGCCACCAGATCCAACATTTCTTCTTCCTCAATCCAGTGATATTCATCGACAAATTTTTTCTTCAGAAGCGAAACAATGACATATCCGCCGCCGAAAGTAAATGCGCTTAAGTACAAGGTGGAAACAAACAAATTCCACAATACGTTCCTCTTACGTTCCATATCGAACACTCCCCAAAACCACTCTGTCTGGTTTTCTCACAAAATACGGGATTCCGTCTCTGGAATCCCGCTCATTTTTCAAATTGTCTACCGGTACTGCTCCATCCAGACTGCTTTTCCGGCCGCAAGGGAGCGCGGCACATCCAGAATCCGCTGGTTTTCGGAGCCGCGGAATTTCAGGCTTAAGTTCTTTAAGTCTTCCACAAATTTCCCGTCCACCAGAACATCAAAAAGCGGCACCAGTTCTCTGGTCACTTCTGATTCCTGCATCATGCGTCCCAGAATGTCCTTCTCGAAATCATATCCGGAAAAGCACCAGATGGTCTTTTTCGGGAAACGCTTTTTCTGTTCCGTTAAAAACGGCAGAAGTCCAGCCTGGTTTTCCGGCTCCATAGGCTCCCCTCCAAGCAAGGTAATTCCCTCCATATAGTCGTGATCCAGATAGGAGAAAATCTGCTGCCAGACCGCCTCTGTAAAGGGCTCTCCGTACTCAAAATCCCAGGCCTGGGCATTGAAACACCCCCTGCAGTGGTGCCTGCAGCCGCTCACAAACAGCGACACCCTCACGCCCGGTCCGTTGGCAATGTCCACCGGTTTAATGGTTGCGTAATTCATATTCGTATACTCCTTATCATCCTGCGAACTGGCTGTTGTACAGGTTCGCATAAAATCCGTTTTGGGCCAGCAGAGACTCATGAGTGCCCTGCTCAATGATATGGCCGTCCTTCATAACCAGAATCACATCGGCCTCGCGGATCGTAGAAAGACGGTGCGCCACGATAAAGCTGGTGCGCCCTTTCATCATGGTAGCAAATGCCTTCTGAATGCGAATCTCAGTGCGGGTATCGATGGAGGAGGTTGCCTCATCCAGAATCAGCATCGGCGGCAGGCACAGCATGACGCGGGCAATGCACAGAAGCTGCTTCTGTCCCTGGGACAGATTGCCTCCATCTTCTGAAATGACAGTATCATAGCCCTGCGGCATACGCTTAATAAAGCTGTGCGCATGTGCCTCTTTTGCTGCCTGAATAATCTCTTCCTCGGTCGCGTCCGGTTTGCCATAGGCAATATTCTCCCGGATGGTACCGGCCTTTAACCAGGTTTCCTGCAGAACCATACCATAATTGGTGCGCAGGCTCTTTCTCGTCACATGACGGATATCCTCCCCGGATACCTCGATGGAGCCGCTGACCACATCGTAGAAACGCATCAGCAAGTTAATCATGGTGGTCTTGCCGCAGCCGGTTGGTCCGACAATAGCAATACGCTGTCCCGGCTTTACATCCAGATTTAAGTCCTCGATCAGGGATGTGTCCGGAGTGTAGGAGAAGTTCACATGCTCCAGCTTTACGCTGCCATCCACAATCTGGAGATTGACTGCGTCGGCATCCTCCGGGGTAAACGGCGGCTCATCGATCAGCTCGAATACACGGGCTGCACAGGCCAGGGCATTCTGCAGCTCGGTCACAACACCGGAAATCTCATTGAACGGCTTGGTATACTGGTTCGCGTAGCTTAAGAACGCAGAAAGCTGTCCCACAGTAAGCAGACCGCGGATGGCAGCAAACGCGCCGGCAACGCCAACGCTGGCATATACCGTGCTGTTCACAAAACGGGTGGCCGGATTGGTGATCGAGGAGAAGAAAATCGCGCGCAGGCTGTAACCCTGAAGACGTCCGTTGATCTCCTCAAAACGCTTCTGCGCCTCATCCTGGTAGCCAAATGCCTGTACTACTTTTTCATTTCCCACCATCTCATCCACCAGGGAAGTCAGTTCTCCTCTTGTCTGGGACTGCAGCCTGAACATGGAATAGGTCTTTTTTGCGATAAAGCTTGCCACAAACAGGGAAAGCGGGGTCACGCATACCACCACCAGGGTGATAAACGGATTTACCATCAGCATAAATCCCAGTGTACCAAGAATGGTCAGCACACCGGTAAAGAGCTGGGTGAAGCCCATTAACAGTCCCTCAGAAAACTGATCAATATCCGCAATGATACGGCTGATGACATCGCCATACTGATGGGAATCAATGTAGCTCAGCGGAAGGACCTCCAGATGATTAAAGGCTTTGGTACGGATATCTTTTACTACCCGGTAGGTGATCTGGTTGTTGATGTGGTTCATCAGCCACTGGGCAGATGCCGTGATGGCAATGATAACCGCAATTTTTCTGAGGATTAAAAACAGTCCCGCAAAGTCTACATTTCCCGGTCCCAGGATCAGGTCCACGCCCTCTCCCACAAGGATCGGTGCATACAAGGTAGTGGCCACGGTTACAGCCGCCAGAACCAGTGACAGAACAACCATCCACTTATAGCTGCCTATATAGTCCAGAATCCGTTTTAAGGTTGATTTATGTTTTCCGATTTCAAGTTTTGCCACCTTACTGCACCTCCTCTTTCGAAAGCTGGGACAGGCAGATCTCACGGTATACCTCGCAGTTTTCAAATAACTCTTCGTGGGTGCCAATGCCCACAGCCGCACCATCATCCAGTACTACGATCTGATCCGCATGGCGGATTGTGGTCGCGCGCTGGGATACGATAAACACGGTCATGTCCTTCGTTCCCTTCTGAATGGCCATACGCAGCTTTGCGTCTGTCGCGAAGTCCAGCGCGGAGGCACTGTCATCCATGATCAGGATCTCTGGTTCCCGCACCAGTGCACGGGCAATGGTCAGGCGCTGTTTCTGACCGCCGGATAAGTTCTTTCCGGCCTGGTCAATATAGAGATCCAGGCCTTTCTCCTTGCTGTCCACGAACTCGCGGGCCTGGGCAATGTCCAGGGCACGGTAGATTTCCTCATCGGTAGCGTCCTTCCTGCCCCATTTCATATTTTCACGCAGGGTTCCTTTAAACAGGATTGCCTTCTGCGGAACCACGCCAATCTTCTCACGCAGCGTCTCCAGGCGGTAATCCTTTACATTCACGCCATCTACAAAAACCGCGCCCTCCCGCACGTCATAGAAACGCGGGATCAGGTTCACCAGGGATGATTTTCCAGAACCGGTACCGCCAATGATACCGATGGTCTGTCCCTTCTTTACGGTCAGGCTGATGTCTGTTAAGGAATCGGCCTTGGCCCCTTTGTAAAGGAAGTTTACATGATCAAACCGTACCTTCGCCGGTACGTCTGCTCCCTCTGCATCAGTTACCGGAGCCTGTTCCATACCCTTAGCAGGGCTGACAATGCTGCTCTTCTCCTCCAGCACAGCACTGATACGGTTGGCACAGGCCAGTGCTTTGGAAATAGAAACGATCAGGTTTGCCATCTTGATCAGCTCTACCAGAATCTGGGACATGTAATTTACAAGCGCTACCGTCTCCCCCTGGGTGATGATGCCGGCATCTACCTGTTTTCCGGAGATCCACACCACTGCGATGATAGAAAGGTTCACTACCACGTAAGTCATTGGGTTCATCAGGGCAGAGATCTTGCCAACAAAAACCTGGAACTTCACCAGAAGGCTGTTGGATTCATCGAAATTCCGGATCTCATCCTCCTGACGGTTGAAGGCACGGATAACACGCGCACCGGTTAAATTTTCCCTGGTTGCCTGAGTCACATGGTCCAACTGCTTCTGTACTTTTTTATACAGAGGCATACTGATGGCCATGATGCCAAAGACGATGATGGAAAGCACCGGAATAGCAACCACAAAAACCATCGCTGCCCTTGCGTTCACGGTAAAAGCCATGATCATGGCACCAAACACGATAAATGGAGAACGCAGGAGCAGGCGCAGCGTTAAGTTTACGCCGGACTGAACCTGATTGATATCACTGGTCATGCGGGTGATCAGCGTAGACGTTCCGATGGTATCCTGTTCACTGTAAGACAGGCTTCCAATATGGGCAAACAAGTCATTTCGCAGCCCGGTAGCAAAACCAACCGCTGACTTTGCCGCAAAATACTGCGCCGTGATGGAACAGGTCAGGCCGATCACTCCCAGCAATACAAGCATCCCTCCCATTTTCAGAATATATCCTGCTTCCTGGTTTTTGATGCCCACATCTACGATCTGAGCCACAACCAGCGGCACAAACAATTCAAAGCTGGCTTCCAGCATTTTAAAGAGCGGAGCCAGCACCGACTCTTTTTTGTAATCGTTTAAGTAACGCAACAACCTCTTCATGGTAAACCTCCCGGTGTCATAGGTTTTTTCGTTTTGTAATTACGCGCAAAACATATTAAAATATTATACCACATTTTTCCTGCACCCACAAGAAGCCGGACGGCTCTCCTTGCCATATTTCCCACCGCATGCTACTATGATATAGAATAAACATTCCGGAAATAACAGAAAGGGAACCAATCCTTATGATTTCTTTTTTCTTTCACTGCAAACAGATCTGGGACCGGTGCGTAAAGGATGAGATCACCGTGTACGCGGCACAGGCATCCTTCTTTATTGTAACCGCCTTTTTCCCATTTATCATGCTCCTTCTGACCCTGATCCAGTTTCTTCCAAATGTAGGTAAATCCGACCTGCTTGCTGTCATGGTACGGATCATGCCCAAGATGCTGCATTCTTTAGTGGTCAGCATTGTTGATGATCTCTATATCAAATCACCGGGAACCATTCTGTCCGCGACTGCGCTGACCGCTCTCTGGTCTGCTGCCAAGGGGATGCTGGGCATTGAACGGGGCTTAAACCGGATTTATGGAGATTTCAAACACCGCAATTATATTTTGCAGCGGCTGTTATGTTCCTTCTATACCCTGATTTTCATGCTGGTATGTGTCATGTCCCTGGTGCTTCTGATCTTCGGCAAAAACATCGAACACCTGCTATTTCGTTTTCTCCCGATTCTGGCACCTGCGGCCCGCTTTGTCATCAGCCTGCGTTTTCTGTTTGCGCTGACTGTATTTTTGCTTACCTTCATAGGACTTTACGCCATCGTTCCCTCCAGAAAACAAAAACCGCGGCAGCAGCTTCCTGGAGCTGCCTTTACCGCGGTCGGATGGCTGGTATTTTCCTATGCCTTTTCTATTTATTTTACACATTTCAGCAATTTTTCCTACATGTATGGGAGCCTGACAGCCATTGTCCTCCTGATGCTGTGGCTCTACATCTGCATTTGTATCCTGTTTATTGGAGCGGAGTTAAACAGTTTCCTGAACCGGGAGCATGTTCTGAGCCGGTGTCAGGAGCACTGACCTGATATGGAGGCGCATCCTACTCATGCAGGCGGCGGATAATCTTGAAAATAATCGTGCCCTCCATCACCGTAGGCTCATGATAGGCAAAAAAGACAATACCGTCCGTCGGTGATAAAATCTGGCTGATCACCTCACCCTCCAGTGGGTCAATGATGGAAGCCAGCACCTCCCCCCGGTGCACTTCCTGTCCCGGTTCCACATGCCTGCGGTATAGTCCCGGAAGATCGTTTTTCACATTGGTCAGATCATCTTCCCGCAGGACACTGGCAATGTAGCCGCTGTGGCTCGTATAGCGCAAAATTCCCATGCGGGTCAGGAAACGGAGCACGGATGCCACTGCCATACGCGCTGCCCGCTCATCAATCTGCACGGTAGCACTGGTATAAACAGAAAACGCGTTTGTATTCCAGATCTGCCAGTTATAATTCAATGTAGCCGTATCGATCGGCTGCGGCTGCCGGATTACCACATAGGGAAGACCGAAGAGATTTGCCAGGCTTGCATTCTGATAACCGGTATCCATCATGCGGACATGCGGCACAAAATCCCCCGGCAGGTAAAAGCTGGTAAACTGAATACCGTAATTATATCCCTGGATGGCCTGAAATACGCCGTCCGCGATCCGCTGGGTGGTCTCTCCGGCATGGTATCCTGGGAACATCCGGTTGATATCGGTATTATCCGTTGCCCAAAAGCGTTTTCCAATGTTCATAGAGCTGTGATTGACGGACGGGATCACCAGGATCTCGTTGTCATGCACAATCGCGCCCTTTTCTTCCAGTTCTTTGAGTGCCTTTACCAGCTGGGAACAGATATAAAGCTGCTGCACCTCGTTGCCCCGCATGGCACCTACAATGCAGGCTGCCTTTTCTCCCTTTCCGAAGTGGAAGCCGTATACATCCATGTCATCCCGGTAGCAGTTTTCCAGTGTGAATATTTTTTCTTTTCTCAATGGTAGTCACCTCCCAGCACACGGGCAATCAGGGAACCGCAGGATACCACCGGGTATTCCCGCAGGGTAAACAGCATTCCGTGAATCGGCGTCTTCACTTCCTGGGCAATTTCTCCGGTCAGCGGATTTAAGATCCGCCCAATGATCTGCCCCTCTTCCACATTTTTCCAGTGCTCCACACAGGGTACAAAGATTCCCGGGTGCTCTGCGTTTAAAAATCCAACCTCCCCGTCATCGGAAACGATCGGCTCTTTCGGTTCGATCACATCGCCGTCCCAGATTCCCATATCCTTCATCACACAGAAAATTCCGTCGGTAAGCTGATGGCAGAAGCTCTCCGTAATGCGCATGCCAACACCCATCTCCACCACAACCGTCGGAACTCCGATGGAGTTTAAGCTGTGGGCCAGCGTAGATTCCAGCACCGTTGCCGCTGCATGGACCCAGACAAAATCCAGATTCAGCCGTGTTGCGAAAGGCAGCAGGGTCTCTTTTGTGTTGACATTGACGCGGGCCTGGGGAATCTCCCTCAGGAAAATGTTGCTGGCATGAATGTCAACGCAAAGATCCGCTCCGGCAATGTCCTCCACGATTTTTGCAGCCACATGCTCTGCTACGGATCCCTCCTCGCTTCCCGGAAAAATCCGGTTCATGTCCAGGTCAAACATAGGAATACCCCGGGATATGGAGTCCACGCCCAGGGGATTTAATGCAGGGTAAATCTCAACGATTCCCTTCAAATGTTCTTTTTGTTCTCTTAAAATGCGGTTCAGCTCATAGCAGACGTACTGGCCTTCCAGCTCGTCTCCATGGGTGCCGGTTACCACACAGATCCGCTTTTCCTGTCCGGTTTTGTGTTCCGGCTCAATCACGTGTTTTAAGATCCGTAAGTTTTCATCGACAGCAAGTCCTACTTCTGTCACTGTTTTTATCGTAGCATCGTGTTTCACTTTTCTTCCACCTTTATTAAAATTGTCTGCTGCTGGCTGGCTGTGCCAAGGAAGCACCCCCGGTCCACGGCAGCATCCATAAAATCCCGGCCATGGCTCTGCTTGATATACCGCTCATCCACAAGGCAGTTATGAGTGGGATCCAGTCCATGCCAAAACTGACCATCCCACACCTCTGTCCAGGCATGGCTCGCTCCCTCTCCGGTCATCATCCCGGTCGCGCCAGCCATCTCCAAGATTCATGATCTCATTGAATGTGTCTATCTCTGATAGATTATAATGAATCCGGATTTTATGCAAGCGGTTTAAGAATTTATTATATTCTTTTTCGATCATACGGTATGGATAATCCAGCCGCATATACAGATCCAGGCGTTCCAGGTATTTGCCGCACTTGATGATATTGCGGCATTCCTCATCCTCCACATTGTCGTCCAGGCAGCCCCAGAACGCAAACAGGTCATCCAGAACCGGCTGAAGGTCGTAGGCAAAGGCTCCTCTTCCGGCATGCTTCTCCATGCAGTCCAGCGCCAGCTGAATATAGGATAAGGTTCTGCTGCTCAGTTCATCCCGCAGTACCACCGCATTGTCATAGGCGCGCTCCATACTGGAAGAATGTTCAAAGAATGCCGCATTGTATCGTCCCGGAGTCAGGACCACGTTGATGCCTTCTATATGATCGACCAGTTCTCTCATCAGCATACGCTCCTTTCCATTCCTTTTATACAAAAGACGGGCAAAGGCGCTCAAGATTCCTCTTCAGCGCCTTTGCCCGTCTTTTGCATTCTGAACCCATCATGGACGTGTTCTGTAATTTACTGAGAATATTACAACACTTTTCCAGCCTTGTCAATTGTAAATTGTTTTGGCTTTCTCTTTACAACTCATCAGCAGCGTGATAGAATAGCCGTAGTTTTATAAGGAGGACTAATATTGGATATCAATTACGAACTATATAAAGTGTTTTATCATGTCGCAAATACCCTAAGCTTCTCGGAAGCCTCCAAGCAGCTGTTTATTTCCCAGTCTGCGGTCAGCCAGTCCATCAAGGTACTGGAAAAGAAGTTAAACCAGCCTCTTTTCATCCGCAGCACCAAACGGGTACAGCTGACACCTGAGGGCGAGATTCTCTTAAAACATATCGAACCAGCCATGAACCTGATCCGCCAGGGCGAGAACCAGCTTCTGGAGGCTAACACCTTAAACGGCGGCCAGCTGCGCATCGGTGCCAGCGATACCATCTGCCGTTATTATTTGGTTTCTTATCTGAAGGATTTCCACCGGCGTTACCCGAATGTGCATATTAAAGTCACCAATCAGACTTCCATTGCCTGCGCAAAGCTGCTGGAATCCGGTCAGGTGGATTTTGCCATCACTAACTACCCGAACTCCGGGCTTTCCAACACTCAGAATGTACGGATCATCCGGGAATTCAAGAATGTGTTCGTGGCCAATGACGAATACAAAGAGCTGAGGGGCAAAACCATCAGCCTGAAAGATTTAAAACGCTTCCCGATCCTGATGCTGGACCGAAAGAGCACCACCAGCGAATTTCTTCACAGCATGTTCCAGCGCCATCAGCTGGATCTGGTTCCGGAAATTGAGCTTTCCAGCAACGACCTCTTAATTGACCTGGCCCGTATCGGCCTTGGTGTTGCTTTCGTCCCGGATTACTGTATCCCGGATAATGAACGCAGTCTTTTTAAGGTTCAAATTGAAGAAGAGCTTCCAACCCGCCAGATCGTGGTTGCCAGCAATGACAGCCTGCCAATTTCCCAGGCAGCCAAGCAGTTTATGGAGATGCTATAATGCCTCTCCTTTTTTTGTTGAGCCTTTGCTTTTCCTGTCTGAATATGCCTTCTGCTATTCTGTCCAGAGTCCATCTGTTCTTCCTATCTGCTCTCCCAGAAATGCTTCAGCCACCCTCCCACTGTTTCACGGGTCACCAGGCCATATTCGGTCCATTCCCGCGGAAATAGATCCTGAATCTCCGGGCGCAGAAACCGGTCATCCAGAAGCAGGATCACGCCTCGGTCCTGAGCTGTCCGGATCACCCGGCCTGCTGCCTGCAGTACCTTGTTCATCCCAGGATACTGATAGGCATAATCATAGCCATTCTCCCCCTGGTCCGCAAAATACTGCATCAGGATTTCCTGCTCACTGCATACCATGGGAAGTCCGGTTCCCACAATGATTGTCCCCTCCAGACGCTCTGCCTTTAGATCAATTCCTTCTGAGAAAATCCCCCCAAGCACGCAAAGACCCACAAAGGACTGTTCCCGTTTTTCCTCAAACAAGGCAAGGAACTCTTCCCGTTCTTCCTCTGTCATACGTTTTGTCTGCATCTGCCAGCGAAAGCTTCCGTCGTAGCGCTCATCCAGAATCTGCTCCACTACCTCCATATAACGGTAGGAAGGAAAAAATACCATATAATTTCCCACATGGCTCTGCGCCAGCATCATGATATAATCTGCCACCTTGCCAAACTCTGCTTTATTTCTGCGGGTATAACGGCTGCTGACATCCTTTGCCACCAGAATCAGCCGTTTTTCACGGTCAAACGGTGAATTCGCGTAAACCGCAAAGTCCTCCGGATTTCCGCTGAGAAGCTTCTTATAATACATGACCGGAATCATGGTCGCGGAAAAGAAAATACCTGCAATGCCCTTTTCCAGACAGGCATTTAAGCAGCGGGACGGGTCGATACAGAAGAGATACAGGCGAAAGTTTCCATCCTCCCCAAGTTCTGTGTAGATCCGGTAATGATCATCCAGCCCGTCATACATATTCAGGAAATGCCGCAGATCAAAATAAAACTGCAGCACCAGCTCCCGCTCCGGAAATTCCTTTTCCTCTTCCAGAAAGGAGTCGAATTCTCCCATGACTCCGAGAAGATTGGAAGCCAGCAGATTCGCATCCGGCAGCACCCGGTACTCTGCTGATTCCCGCTTTAATTCCAGCAGATTCCGGTTGCAGCGTTCCAGTTCCCTCTCCAGCTTACGCGAACGGCCTTTGATGATTTTTTTCACCAGCAGAATATCCTCTTTTACCAGACAGGCACTGAACATCTCCCTCGCCCGGCTCACCAGATTGTGGGCCTCATCGATCAAAAACAGATAGTCTCCCTGATTTCCATCCGCAAAATAACGCTTCAGGCGGGCGTTCGGATCAAACACATAGTTGTAATCACAGATAATGCCATCTGCCCAGCTGCTGATATCCAGACAAAATTCAAAGGGGCATACCTGATATTTCTCCGCGTAATCCAGAATAATTTTCCTGGTGATGCCTTGCTGTTCATGGAGAATATCAAATACGGCATCATTTACCCGGTCAAAATGCCCCTTTGCATAAGGACACACATCCGGGTTACACTCCGTCTTTTCCAGAGGGCAAAGTTTTTCTTTTGCCGTGATCGTCACCGTGGTAAAAAGCATCCCCCGCTCCCGAAGCAGGAAAAAGCAGTTTTCCGCCACACTCCGGGTGATGGTCTTGGCCGTTAAATAAAACAATTTTTCCCCATTCCCATTTCCCATAGATTTTAAAGACGGGTAAACCACGGAGAGCGTTTTTCCGATGCCGGTCGGTGCCTGAATAAACAGATTGCGTTTTCTTGCCAGTGCCCGGTATACGGACACCGCAAGTTCCTTCTGCCCGGCCCGGTACTTGTAAGGAAATTCCAGTTCCCGCAGGGATTCATCCCGGCGCAGGGTATGGCGGTACAGATACTCCGCCCATTTTAGATACTCGTGGATCAGCCCCTGAAACCATGTTTCCAGTTCTTCCCTCGTCTTATCCTGCTTCAGGCGGCGGATCTCCTCTGTTTCCAGATTGCAGTAGGTAATCTGAATGGTAATCGTATTCACGTTTTCATGGTCACAGCAATACATATAGCCATAGCAGAGGGCCTGGGCCAGATGAACCGGGAGCGGCTCCTCCAGCTGGCGAATATCCATGTATACACATTTGATCTCATCAATTGTGACCCCGGAGACTGCCTCAATGATGCCGTCTGCCCGGCCCTCCACCAGTATCTGGTAATCCTCCTGCTCCACTCTGTGCTTCATGGAGACTTCCGCATGATAATCCGCGCCCTGGCGCTTCTGGATTTTCCGGTGCATGCGGCTTCCTGCCTGCATGGCATCTTTTTCTGCCGAGGAAGTGCGGCGATTGTCAATATCTCCGCCCCGCATGACAAACTCCACGAGATTCCGCACAGAAATACGAATGGTACTGCGGTCAGTGTCCATGAAGCTTCCTCCTTTCTGAAATGCTGATTATGAATATACGAAAAAAGCGATAAGATCTTTCGACCTTATCGCTTTTCGCTTAGCAGGGGATGAGGGGCTCGAACCCCCATCGACGGTTTTGGAGACCGGTGCTCTACCATTGAACTAATCCCCTATGCTATTTTGCTGAGGCTTTGTTTTTTCGTTTCCCTCAACGCTCATTTATAATAGCACGGATTATTCTGACTGTCAACAATTTTTTTAATTTTTTGAAAAAAATATATTTTTGATACGAAATCAGTATTTGAAGCAGGCTGCCGGGACATAGCCCGGCCTCCGCCATTCCCCATCAGATCAACCGAATAGCTTCCCTTACATTGCTCACGCCGTACAGCGCAATCTTATCGGTTTTCTTCATTTTGTCCAGGGATACCTGCGGCAGGATGCAGGATTCGAAGCCCAGCTTGATGGCTTCATGCACCCTCTGCTCTGCCTGGGATACAGCACGAACCTCGCCGGCCAGACCAACCTCGCCAAAGATGATACACTTTGTATTCACCGGCTTGTCTTTCATGCTGGATACCAGGGCCATGATAATGGCAAGATCCAGGGCCGGCTCATTCATGCGCATGCCGCCCGCGATATTCACATAGGCGTCATAGCGGGACATTTCGTAGCGGCAGCGTTTTTCCAGCACCGCGATCAGAAGATTCACACGGTTAAAGTCCGCTCCTGCCGCAGTACGTCTTGGCATGCCAAAGTTTGTCTGGGTCACCAGCGCCTGCACCTCCAGCAGAATCGGTCTGCTTCCCTCCAGAGAACAGGCTGCCACTGCGCCAGAGGCATCCTCCGGACGGCCGCTTAAGAGATACTCGGAGGGATTTTCCACCTCCTCCAGGCCGTTTTCCTGCATCTCAAACACGCCAATCTCGTTGGTGGAGCCAAAACGGTTCTTCACCCCCCTTAAAATCCGATACGAAGCATTCCGCTCTCCTTCAAAATAAAGTACCGTGTCCACCATATGCTCCAGCACACGGGGCCCGGCCACCACGCCCTCTTTGGTCACATGGCCGACAATAAACACGGAGATACCCATGCCCTTGGCAATCTGCATCAGGACATTCGTGGACTCCCGCACCTGGCTTACGCTGCCCGGGGCGGATGTGACATCTTCCCGGAACATGGTCTGAATGGAGTCAATGATGACAATCTCCGGCTTGGTTTCACGGATTGCCTCTTCGATGGTGTCCAGATTCGTCTCACATAAGAATAACAGTTCCCCGCTGATGGTTCCAATGCGGCTGGCCCGCATCTTGATCTGCTTTAAAGATTCCTCGCCGGAAATGTATAGAACCCGGTGCCCATCCCGGGCCAGATTCCGGCACATCTGAAGCAGCAGGGTCGATTTGCCGATACCCGGATCGCCCCCAACTAAAACCAGGGAGCCGGCTACAATGCCGCTCCCCAGTACACGGTCCAGTTCCGGATATCCGGTGGAAATCCGATCCTGTTCTTCTATGGACACTTCCTCCAGCTTCACAGGTTTTGCCTGCGTACGCGGTAAGCCCCCGCCGGTATGGCCGGCCAGCGTTTTCTTTGCCACCGGCTCCTCTACCAGAGTGTTCCACTCTTTACAGGCAGGACACTGCCCTAACCATTTGCTGGATTCAAAACCGCATTCCTTACAGAAAAATACGGTTGTTTTTGCTTTTGCCATATATGTATATCCTTCCGTCAAAGGATGTTTAGCGTTTTACCACCTTAACCTGACAGGTAACACCCTCATTTAACTCTACGCTGACAACCAGCTTGCCGCTCATGTTGGTCTTCATGCCGCCCACTGCAACACCGTCTACGTATACCTCATACTCCGTGTCATCCTCCAGCTGAACGGTAATCTGCGCGTCTTTATTGCCAGACACGGTAAACTCTACGCCATCATGTTTTGCAGAAAAATGCTCTACTGCGGTTCCCGGTACGGACTCATATACGAAAGAACCATTGCGCTCTAACTTGGTGATTTCGTAAAAAGTTTTGATCTTATATAAATCTCCCGCATGTTCAAAATTCTCAAGCTTGCTCTTGGTGTCTAATTTGTAATTGCCAAAGCTGATAGTTCCATCTGCCTCGGAGCGGATTAAAGATTCGATTACTGGCATGTGTTTGCCCTCCTGGTATATTATTACATTTTACTGCTGTAGAAAATCGGAGGTCGAAAAATGGATCCCGGAATTTTCTGGAATCCATTCTCCACCTGTCCGTTTCTCATTGGATTATACAACAACCGTCAAAATTAATCTAGTTTTTTATCACTTCTGCCGACAAAAATTTCAGGCCGTCATCTCCTTTGGTAACAGTGACCTCATCCCCTGCTTTTACCTTGCCGTCCAGTACCGCCTCTGCAAGACCATCTTCTAACAGATTCTGGATCGCGCGGCGCAGCGGGCGCGCGCCGTATTTTTCATCATAGCCCTTCTCCACAAGGAATGCCTTTGCAGAATCGTCCACCGTGAGTTTTAAGTTCATCTGCGCCAGGGTACGCCTGCAGATGCCCTTTAACATGATGTCCACAATCTCCTTCATGTGATCCTGGGAGAGCTGATGGAATACAATAATTTCATCAATACGGTTTAAGAACTCCGGCTTGAACATCCGCTTCACTTCTTCCATGACACGCTCCTTCATAAAGCGGTACCGCTCCTTTGCGTCGTCATTGGACGCAAAGCCCAGACGTTTCGGGGAAATGATATTCTCTGCGCCTGCGTTGGACGTCATAATGAGTACGGTATTCTTAAAATCAATCTTTCGTCCCTGCGCATCAGTGATATGTCCGTCATCGAGTACCTGAAGCAGGATGTTGAACACATCCGGATGTGCCTTCTCGATCTCATCGAAAAGGATCACGGAGTACGGATTTCTGCGGACCTTCTCACTGAGCTGTCCGCCCTCCTCGTAACCAACATATCCTGGCGGAGATCCGATCATCTTGGAGACGCTGTGTTTCTCCATATACTCCGACATATCAACCCGGATCAGTGCATTCTCAGTGCCAAACATGGCTTCGGCCAGCGCTTTGCAAAGTTCGGTTTTTCCGACCCCAGTCGGTCCCAGGAATAAGAAGGAACCAATCGGGCGTTTCGGGTCTTTTAAGCCCACGCGGCCTCTGCGGATGGCTTTGGCCACGGCTGTCACAGCCTCTTCCTGGCCTACTACCCGCTCATGCAGGATGGACTCCAGCTTGCGCAGCCGCTCAGACTCTTCCTCTGCCAGCTTTCTCACCGGAATCTTGGTCCAGCCGGAAACGACATCGGCAATTTCACCTTCGCCGACAGTCAGCTTTCTGGACGTTTTTTCCTTCTGCCATTTTTCCCGGATTTTCTCGATCTTTTCGCGCTTCTTCTGCTGACGCTTCTTGATGTCTCCGGCCTTCTCATATGCCTCGTTCTTAATGGCCTGTTCCTTCTGGATTTCCAGCTTTTCAATATCCTCCGTCAGGCTCTTGATCTCTGCCGGCTCCACATATGTGGTCAGGCGGATTTTAGAAGCCGCTTCATCGATCAGGTCAATGGCCTTATCCGGAAGGAAACGGTCGTTGATGTAGCGGGAGGAAAGGCGGACCGCTGCTACCAGGGCCTCATCGGTAATGGTCACCTTATGATGCTCCTCATATTTTGGACGCAGTCCCTTTAAGATGGCAATGGACTGCTCCTCCGTCGGCTCTTCGACCACGACTGGCTGGAACCGGCGCTCCAGTGCCGCGTCCTTCTCAATGTATTTGCGGTACTCTTCTCTTGTAGTAGCACCGATGAGCTGAATCTCACCACGTGCCAGGGACGGCTTTAAGATGTTGGAGGCATCAATAGCTCCCTCCGCGCCGCCTGCGCCGATGATGGTATGAATCTCATCCAGGAACAGAAGCACGTTACCGTCCTCTGTCACCTCGGAAATTACTTTCTTGATCCGCTCCTCAAACTCACCGCGGTATTTGGAACCAGCTACCATGCCGGACAGATCCAGAGTCATGACGCGCCTGTCCGCAATGGTCTCCGGCACATTGCCGCCGGCGATCATCTGGGCCAGGCCTTCCACAACTGCGGTTTTGCCCACGCCCGGTTCCCCGATCAGGCATGGATTATTCTTGGTTCTTCTGCTTAAGATCTGGACAACACGCTGAATCTCACTTTCCCGGCCGATCACCGGATCCAGCTTTCCTTCCCTGGCGAGCTTTGTCAGGTCACGGCTGAAGCTGTTTAAGGTCGGCGTAGAGGCGCTGCTGTCTTTTCCTGCTCTGGATGACTGCAGTTCCTCTCTCGCATCTGCTCCATCCTCTCCCATGGCACTGCGCAGATCCACATAAAGCTTCTGCAGGCTCACATCCATCGTGTTGAGCAGCCGTACTGCTGCACAGTCGCTTTCCCGGATCATGGCAATCAGCAGATGCTCGGTTCCGATAAGCGGTGCCTTAAAGCGCACTGCCTCCCGGTAACTCTGGTTCAGCACCCGTACAGCCCCAGGCGTATAAACCGTCTCACCGATGGTGCCCACATTCTGGTTTGGAAAGATGAGCTGGCTGATCAGTTCTTTTACCTTATCTGCCTTCACACCGTTGGCATCCAGAACTCTGGCTGCCACTCCCTCCTCTTCCAGCAAAAGTCCCACCAGAAGATGTTCGGTCCCCACATAATTATGGCCCAGTTCACTGGCTGCCTGGGTAGACAGCGCAATGGCATTCCAGGCCTGTTCTGTAAAATGGTTTCTGTCTATCAAATTCAGGTCCTCCTTGTATCTAATTCAGCTGCGGCAGTTCTGCCCGCACATAAGCTGCCCGCGCCATTTCCAGTTCTTCCCGCCCCAAAGGTCTGGTGGAAAGCTTCTGAAGGTTCGCCGGCTGGATTCCCAGCATCAGGCGGTATACCGAGCACGGCTCTTCCATACGCAAAAGCCCGTCCGCACATCCGGCCATCAGTCTGGACAGCAGCGTCATGGCTTCTTTCATCAGCTTTCTGGCATATTTTAATGTACCGTAGGCGCGGCAGGCATCATCCTCCCGGGACACCCGGTTCTTGTCCAGCGCCAGCTTTCGCATCTGTTCTTCCTGGGCAGTAAGCTGCAATGCCACCTTGGACACCATGTCCAGAATTTCTTTTTCCGTCATACCCAGGGTCTTCTGGTTGCTGACCTCATAAAGAGATCCACAGTTCTCCTCGCCTTCCCCGTACATGCCTTTTACCGAAGCGCCAAACCGCGTCATCTCGGTCACCATGCCGTTGAAACGCTTGCTCTGGGACAAAAGCGGCAGATGCAGCACCACAGATGCCCGAAGTCCGGTGCCCACACTGGTTGGGAAGGAAGTCAGGTAGCCATACTTTTCATCAAACGCGTAATCAAAACGCTCATTGAGATAATCATCAATCTGCCCTGCCTGGTTCATAAGTTCATCCAGATGCAGGCCAGCGGCAAACAGCTGGATGCGGATGTGATCGGTTCCGTTTAATACAATGCCCACCTGCTCATCATCGGATACCATAACTCCGGCCGGTGCCTTGCCGGAAGCAATGGTGGAATTAAACACCCGGCGCTCCCGGAGAGCTCTGCGGTCCAGATCACTCAGCTCCTGCAGCCTTGCCTGCTCATAATGGCGTCCGTCCACGCTTCCAAGCCCCTTTAACGCCTCCTCCAGGCGTCCGATCATCTCATCGGCCTGCTGTTCATCCAGTCTGGATGGAAAGGCGTATTCCTCCAGATTCCGCACAAGACGTACCCGGCTGCAGATGACCGCAGGCCTGGTCAGGTTTACTTCCTCAAACCATTTCATCATGACTGCGCCTCCTTCAGTGCCCGGATCTGGTCACGGCACTCCGCCGCCACCTCATATTCCTCCGTGCGGACTGCCTCCCGGAGTCTGGCCTCAAGCTTGCGAATCTGAGCCTGAACCTCATTTTCCCCTTTAGAAGCAACATTTGCATCCTGTCCCTCAGAGCCGGTCACCGCATTCGCCGCGATTCCTTCCACCGGCTGCCCGGAAGATGTCAGGTGAAAGGGATCTGCTTTGATCTTCTGGAATTTCGGATGTTTTCCGGTATGACGCACATTGCCCTGAAGCTGTTTGATCTTGTCATTGATCAGCAGGTCAAAGACACTGTAGCAGTCTGCGCAGCCAAAACGGCTGTCTTTCACAAAATCATCATAGCTGGTGCCACAGGTTGGACAGACGATCTGGCTGGTCTTTTCCTCTTCATCCGCTTCCCCCTGTACACCTAAAAGTCCTGACAGCAGCTTTCCTAACGGGAACTCTCCCTCAAAAATTGCGGAGTAAGGACCAAAATCCATCTCCTTTGCGCACTGGGTACAGTAGTTGTGCTCGGTGCGTACTCCATTGACAATTTCCGTATACTGAATATTTGCTTCTCTTATCTTACAACGCTCACATAACATGGCACTTCCTCCATTTAACCCTGGCCTCCGCCTGTGTAGAAATCATAGATTTCATCCACCAGGTCGTGGACCTCCTCCCTGGAAATATTTTTACAGACACTTCTGGCAAGAAGAACCGAAAGTTCCTCCCTCAGGCGCTCAATCGAACGAATCTTGTCGATATCCAGGGCAATCACGGCTCCGCGGCGGCGGTCCAGCTTGATATAACCTTCCTGTTTCAGTACGGTATAAGCCTTATTCACAGTATGCATGTTGATCCCGATATTTTCCGCCAGCTGGCGGACAGAAGGGAGCGAATCCCCTTCATGGATCCGGTCTGTCGCAATGCCCATGATGATCTGGTTCCTGAGCTGGATATAAATTGCCTCCTCGCTTTCAAAATCAATCTTAATGATCATGTCTTCACCATCTTTCGCACTCTCTGTTATAGAAATCGTATAACAGTATTATAGCAAAAAAAGCGGCGAAGTCAATACACCGCTTTTTTGCTTATTTCTTTTTTAAAGTTCATCGTCCAGATCAAATACCTCGAAATCATCATCCTCTGACTCTTTTTCTGCCTTCGGTGCCTCTTTTTCGTTTTCTCTGGTCTGCTCTGAATCTTCTGCAAGGCTCGCAGCCAGCTGTTTCTTTACCTGGTCTAACTGTGCGTCTGCGTCCTGCGCAGGATCCGGAATGTATTCCCCGGCATCCTGAATCTCCATCTCATCGTCTTCCGGTTCCTCTTCGCCTGTTTCCTGCTCCGGCTCGTAGTTCTCCTCGTAGTCGTCCTCTTCACCCATCATATAGCGTTCTTCCTGGCTGAGCTTACGGCCATTTTTACGGAATTCCTTCTTTGCTTTCTTTTCTTTTCTCTCCGGCTTTTCATCCAGCTGCGCGTAAGCATCATACTCCTCTTCATTCTTACGGCCGCGGCCTTTGCGGCTGAGAATCAGAAGGATCAGAAGAACAACTGCAACAACGCCCACAGCAGCCAGCAGAACTCTGACAATATTGTAATCGTCTACCAGATTATTGTAACGCTCCGTCACATCCTGGAGCTCCAGTGTCTGGGTGTTGCCCTCTGCGCTCTGCTCAAAGTAACGCTGAATGGTCTTATCTGTCAGATCATAGCGGTAGAATCCGGCATTTCCGCTCTCGCTCACGCCATAGAAGACGCAGTATTCAGGCTGTCCGCCCTGGGTATCCGGAACCCAGCCCTGAACCTTGGTCTCACCAATGGTAATGGAGGTTTCCTTCATGCCATATGGAACGGTTACATCTGCCGGAAGTGCAGCAATGCCGATCTTAAGCGGGGTTCTGGATGCCTCTAACTCTGCAAGGACTTCCACATTCTCAGCTTCTGCTGTGGTTTCTTCCTGGTCTGCTTCTGCCATGCTCTCACCGCCCTCTACGCGGTTCACCAGAATGGTGTAAGTGCGGCTGGTTGTGCCATCCTCTGCGGTTACGGTACAGGTTACAGTATTCTCACCATCCTGCAGGTCTGTTCCGCTTAAAGCAACGGTTGCCTTGTCGCTGGCCGGTACTGCACTTACGGTAAGCTTCTCAGTGTCCAGGCTTACGGAAGCAGTGTAGCTGTCAACCTCAGAACTGAACTCCGGGCTTAAGGTACCCGGGGAGATCTGCAGGGAGGACAGAGACGCGTCACTGGATGCCGCTGCCGCTGTGCTGCCGCTGTTGATGGTAACCGCAGAGCTTCCCAGCTGGGTAATATCAAGCAGCTGCTCGTCTGCGTCATAGCCCTCGTAATCCGTTACTTCAATCTTGCTGCTTCCTGCTTTGAGTGCCTTAAAACGAATGGTGGACGCGGACTCACTGGTCCCGCTTACGCTGCCGATGACACGGATAGCACCGTTTCCGCCGCTTACATCCGGCTCACCACTCACAAATTCCATCGCACTGGAATCATAAGAAAGCATGACTACCGTCTTGCCGATCTTTTCACCAGTGGTACAGGTAAATTTAACATTTACGGTAAATTCACTTCCTACCTCTGCAGTAGGATCAGAGAATGCAATACGCGCATTCCCCGCAAAGCTCTGAAACGGAATTGCCACAGCCAGCATCAGTACCATGGCAAACCGGATCCAGATCTGTTTCCAATTTCTGTTCATAATTGTCTGTTATCTCCTGTTTCATTTTATCAATCTTTTTATTCCAGGCAGCCGGTTTTCAGCTGCCAGGATTTTGATTTTTAATTTCCGCCCGGGCTGGAAAATGTTACACGGTTTCCACCTGAAGATGAACCGGAATTCGGGGACGTGCTCGTGGAGCCTCCATTCGGTCCCACAGTGATCACACCAGAGGAGCTGCTTCCGGAAGAGGTATTTCCAGAATTGCTTCCCGGTCCTCCCACCGTTACGCTGGAGGAACCACTATTAGAAACGCCGCTTCCAATTCCACCGTTATAGGTCGGACCGCCTGACTGGCGTACCACATGAATCGTGTAAGTACGCTCTGTGCCATTCTCTGCCCTTACAACTACGGAAATATCATTGATTCCGCTGGAAAGGGATACATTTCCATTGCCTCGTACTGATGCCTTGGAATCGATGGCCGATGCGCTTACCGTTACATTGGATACGGAATGATCTACAATCAGATCGTAAGAGTAGGTATCACGGTTAAAAGTCGGTGTTAAGGTAAAGCCTTCTACACCCAGGCCATTTAACTTGTTGTTCGGGCTGCCGCTTAAGGTCGGCTGCGCACATGGAGTTTCCGGCATGTTGTTATATACCGGGATCTTGAAGTTCAGGGCTGTACTCTTCTGCTGGGAAGTAAAGCCCTCCGCGAAAATAGTGCCCTCAGAAGCTGCGCCATTTACATTGGTCATGTACTGGTGTTTGTACATATTGGATCCCTGAACATTGTACTTCTTTAAATAGAGGGTATCCTGTCCGGCCTTTACATAGTTGGTGCCGTAGAACTGGGCACCGCCTGCGATAGAGCTTTCCGGTGTTGTCCACGGTCTGCCATAGCTGCCGCTCTGAGATGCGTACCAGAGGCCCCTCTGAACCGCTCCCATACCATCAGAGGCATAAGCTCCTACGTTAAAATAATTGTAATAGCCAGTATACCCAGCATAGTTTCCGGAAATAGAATTGCCGGTGCCGTTTCGTCCCTGCTCCTGAATGATCATGGCCGCGATCACATACGGACTTACGCCAGAGCTCTGGGCCGCACTCATAATGGCATCCGCATAACTTACATTTGAAGCAGATGTCCCTGTGTTTCCAGAAGTGCCAGGGGTCTGTACGCCTGAAGATGTTGTGCCCGAAGGGCTTCCGCTGGTAGAGCTTCCGCTGTTAGAGGATGCTGCTCCCGGTCCCACGCCAATCATGACGCTGGATGCCAGCAGCTCTGTATTTTTTCTGCTGATGGATGCACTCGGGCCCTCCAGGCGAACCTGATGCCCTCCGTTGGAAGACGGGTTCTGGCTGGTACTGCCCGATGAAGAACCTGTACTTCCGCCTGGCGTTGAAGAAGTAGCTCCAGAGTTGCTGCCTCCTGGTGCCAAAGAGGTAACTCCAGAACTGCTGTTTCCTGGCGTTGAGGATGTGGATCCGGAAGATTTATTTCCTGATACCCCCGGACCTGCGGTAACAACACCAGACGAACCAGAAGAACTGCTTCCGGATGAACTGCCGCCCGATGAACTGTTGCCTGACGCAAAGCCTCCGGTCTTCACATTCCCTTCCATGAACGTTCCCTTTAGCATGGACTGTAAGCCCTCTTTGGTGTGCAGGGAAGCATTGTAGCTCTGGTCCAGAAACTGGAAGATGTTCACTTCATCCAGGAAATTTCGCGGATCCATATAGTAGCTGATGATTTCTGTGGATGCTGCCACCCAGGTACTGCCGTCAAAACCGGTCCAGGTGCCGGAATCCCAGTTGTAGGCTCCGTCCGCCAGAGATTTATAAGAAGAAATACTGTTGGTATGTACCAGATTACGTCCGAGAACACCTTCGTTCTGAATCACAGTATTCCAGTCCAGCCCGGTCTTGACTGCCGTAAAGGTCCAGTTCGGATACTGCGCATGGATCTGACGCAGTCCTTCCTTATAAGATTCAGGGAACCCCTGTGCGGAGAGCTTTGACTCAAAGCTGGAATCATGGCTGTAGGACACCGGAAACTTCACATAGGTGCTTAATACATATCCTGTCTGAGTCGAGCCGCCGCTGGTATAACGGATCTGATACCAGGTTTTCCCGTCAGAAGCGGCCTTTTCCCCTACCACGGTAACTGCCGTGCCTTTTCCCAGTTTTCCAACCGGAGAGTAGGAGGTTCCCGCTCCGCTCCGGACATTTAAGCTGGAAGCGTTGATGGTAGCCGCACGCTCCTGCGCGTATGCGGAAAGCTGCAGCACGCTGTGTACCGCCGGTGTCTGCACGCAGAGCGCCAGTCCCAGAACCGCTGCCAGACCTTTTTTCAAGGTTTGTTTTCTCATTTGATGATCTCCTTAGTATCGCTTTTGCCGTAAAACAGATTTTCGTTCCCGACAAATTTGCGCTATGTTACATTATAATGACAAAATCCGACTGCGTCAACGGGAAGCACAGAAACTTCACAGAATCACAAAAAATTGTAAGAAATAATGTCATTGCAACGCAAAAAAACAGGAAGAAACCTGTTTCACAGATTTCTTCCTGTCCTGATCATAAATTCAGTATTAATTATACCGGATAAGCCTTGCTCTCGGTATCTGCCACGGCAGCGTCTACCTTGGTCTGCTGAGCCTCTCTGTATTTAAAGAACTCTTCTGCTACCTTCGGGAACAGAGCGTAGGAAAGGACATCCTCATCCTGCTGCTTCCACTGAGCACACTCTTTCTCAAACTGCGGCAGCTGCGGAGCGATCAGATCTGCAGGTCTGCAGGTGATCGGGGTCTCGTCGCCGATGATCTTCTTCTGTACTTCTGCGTTGAACGGTTTTACAGTCTGACCGAACTCGCCAAGCATGATCTTCTTGGACTCCTTCGGAACCAGTTTGTAGCGTTCGCCAGAGATAACGTTCATAACAGCCTGGGTACCAACGATCTGGGAAGACGGGGTAACAAGCGGCGGCTCACCGAAGTCCTTACGAACACGCGGGATCTCCTCGAGAACCTCCTGATACTTATCTTCCTTACCTGCCTCTTTCAGCTGGCTGACCAGGTTAGAGAGCATACCGCCCGGAACCTGATAACGAAGGGTCTTGATATTCACGCCAAGTACCTTCGGATTTAACAGACCGGATTTCAGAGCCTCTTCACGGATCGGTGCGAAGTAATCGGTGATCTCAGCAAGCTGATCCTGGGATAAACCGGTATCGTACGGAGTTCCCTTGAAGGTCTCTACCATAACCTCAGTTGCCGGCTGGCTGGTACCAAGTGCCAGCGGAGACATTGCAGTATCAATGATATCGCAGCCTGCCTCTACAGCCTTTAAGTAAGTCATGGAAGCTACACCGGAGGTGTAGTGGGTATGCAGGTCGATCGGCAGCTCGGTAGACTCTTTTAATGCGCTTACCAGTTCCTGTGCTGCATACGGGGTTAACAGACCAGCCATATCCTTGATACAGATGGAATCTGCGCCCATATCTTCAATTCTCTTTGCGATGTCTTTCCAGTAATCCAGGGTATAAGCATCACCCAGGGTGTAGCACAGTGCGATCTGAGCATGTGCCTTTTCCTTATTTGCTGCCTTTACAGCGGTCTGCAGGTTGCGCAGATCGTTTAAGCAGTCGAAAATACGGATGATATCAATACCGTTTGCAACGGATTTCTGTACGAAGTACTCTACTACATCATCTGCGTAGTGGTTGTAACCCAGAATGTTCTGACCACGGAACAGCATCTGTAATTTTGTATTTTTAAAGCCCGCTCTTAACTTTCTCAGTCTCTCCCACGGATCTTCCTTCAGGAATCGAAGAGAAGCATCAAAGGTTGCGCCGCCCCAGCACTCTACTGCATAATAGCCAATCTTATCCATTTTATCGATGATCGGAAGCATCTGCTCGGTGCTCATTCTGGTTGCGATCAGGGACTGATGAGCGTCACGCAGGACAGTCTCAACGATCTTAACCGGTTTTTTCTGAATCTCAGCCATGATTCTTTACCTCCAAATTTATATGTTGCGGCAACTTTATATTGCTGCAGCAAGAAATGATTGAATTTTAAACGCCGAAAATTGCCATGAATGTACCGGCTGCAACTGCAGTACCGATAACACCTGCTACGTTCGGGCCCATTGCATGCATCAGCAGGAAGTTCGTCGGGTCTGCCTCAGAACCAACCTTCTGGGATACACGGGCTGCCATCGGCACTGCAGATACACCTGCGGAACCGATTAACGGGTTTACCTTGCCGCCGGTAAGCTTGCACATGATCTTACCGAAGATAACGCCGGCTGCGGTACCTACTGCGAATGCTACCAGACCCAGGGCAACGATCTTTAAGGTGGTTACCTTTAAGAAAGCCTCTGCACTGGTGGATGCGCCTACGGAAGTACCAAGCAGGATAACTACGATATACATCAGGGCATTGCTTGCGGTTTCGGACAGCTGTTTTACAACGCCAGACTCACGGAACAGGTTACCAAGCATTAACATACCAACAAGCGGTGCGGTAGTCGGCAGAATCAGGCAGACTACTACGGTTACGATAACCGGGAACAGAATCTTCTCCAGCTTGGAAACCGGACGAAGCTGATCCATCTTGATCTTACGCTCTTTTTCTGTGGTCAGAGCCTTCATGATCGGCGGCTGGATGATCGGAACCAGCGCCATGTAGGAGTAAGCTGCTACTGCGATCGGTCCCATGAACTCAGACTGTCCGAGCTGACCTGCAAGGAAGATAGAAGTCGGGCCGTCTGCTCCACCAATGATGGAGATAGCTGCTGCTGCCTTATCATTGAAGCCCATGAAAATTGCAAGGAAATATGCACTGTAGATACCAAACTGAGCTGCTGCACCAAGCAGGAAGCTCTTCGGGTTTGCGATCAGCGGACCGAAATCGGTCATTGCGCCGACACCCATGAAAATCAGAGACGGAAGGATACTCCACTCATCCAGAATGAAGAAGTAGTGAAGAAGTCCGCCTACGCCATTGGACATATCTTCCGGGGCAGCCATAATATCCGGGTAGATATTAACTAACAGCATACCAAACGCGATCGGAACCAGTAAGAGCGGCTCGAATCCTTTTCTGATCGCCAGATACAGGAATACAAATGCCACCAGAATCATGATAAAGTTTCCGAAGGTCAGATTCAGGAATGCGGTCTGCTGAAGAAGATTGGCCAAAGTAGATCCAATATAATCCATTTTAATCCCTCCATGTGGAACTTGCTTTTTTGCAAGCTATTAGTTTAATGTAGCAAGAGTTGCGCCAGCTTCTACTGCGTCGCCTGCTGCTGCATTAATGCTTGCAACGGTTCCATCCTGAGGAGCTACGATATCGTTCTCCATCTTCATAGCCTCGAGAACCATGATAACATCGCCTTTCTTTACAGCCTGTCCGGCGTTAGCCTTTACTGCCAGGATCTTACCCGGCATCGGAGCGGTTACAACTACAGAACCCTGAGCGCCGGCCGGAGCTGCTGCCTTCGGAGCTGCCGGAGCTGCCTTCGGTGCTGCTGCCGGAGCCTGAACTACACCAGCAGTGGTTCCCTCTTCAACAGTTACATTGTATACATTGCCATTCACAGTAATTGTGTAATTTTTCATGATAAGAATCCTCCTATTCGCTTATGCTCTTTTCCATTTTGCGCCCGGTGCACGTTTGATGGAGCGTACTACCAGGGAGTCGGTTGATGAGTTGGTTGATGCTGCGATAGCCGCAGTAATGACAGCCACCAGTTCCAGATCATCCACAAGCTCTTCCTCTTCTGCTGCCGGTGCTGCCACTGGAGCTGCTGCCGGTGCCGGAGCTGCGTTCTTTGCTTTCATCTTGTTTTCGAAGACGCTGATGAACTTGAAGCAGCTGATCAGGATGCTGATGAAGATCAGTACCAGGAATACGGTACCCATACCAAGTAAGGTATTCATACCTGCCTTTGCCATATTCTCGCCTACGGTGTACTCCGGGCTGAAGGTCAGGCTGACCGGATTTAAGTTCTGGCTCTGCGGATCCATGGTGTAGAATGCTTTGAACTCTACGTTGCGTTTCTCAAACTGTGCCTGAATCACACATACATACTGATCATCCTCGCCAAGCTCGGTATCGGAGGAAAGGACGCTTACGAACGCGCCGGTGTCCTTCATGACACCGATCCAGGAAGTCAGGCCGCTTGCAAGTCCGTCCTCGCCCTGCTTTAACAGGCCGGTCTCAGACTCCTCTGCTGTGGCTTCGTCCATCTCGGCGATGGTCTGGAGCAGGTTTTCCGAGATCTGAGAAATGTAGGAAGCTGTCTGCGGATCCATAGTTTCTGCCTCAGCAGCATTCTTGTTGGAGCATGCGGACAGAGCAAAGAGGCTGACTACCATGCTTAACACTAACAAAACTCGTTTCATATACTGTTTCATATATTTGTCACCTCATTCTAAACCGTTCCATGTTTTCTGTCCGGACGATCCTCTCTTTTGGTAAACAGCATCTCGAATGCTGCGATCACACGTTTTCTGGTGTCACATGCCTCGATGATATCGTCTACATATCCTCTCTTTGCCGCTGCAAGTGCGCTGGACTGCATTTCACGATAAGCAGCTGCCTTCTCATTGATGAGTGCAACGGAGTCATCTGCCTTTGCAATTTCGTCTGCGTACATGATCTTAGCTGCAGCGGAAGCATCCATCATGCCGATGGTTGCGTTCGACCATGCATATACCACATCTGCACCGATGGACTTGGAGTTCATGGTCAGGTATGCGGTACCATAAGCCTCGCCGACTACGACGGTTACCTTCGGAACGCTTGCGTTTGCAAAAGCGTAGGTCAGACGGCCTGCGTTCTTTGCGATGCGGCGCTCAGTGCATTTGCATGCCTTGTAGCCCTTTACGTTCACCAGGGTCAGTAACGGAATGTTGAATGCGTCACAGAAGGAAACAAACTTTGCTGCCTTCTCTGCGCCGTTAGCGGAGAGAACTGCATCGAACTCGTCTTCCTTCACACCGTCTGCCGCGTAAACAGCAGTGCGGTTTGCCACGCAGCCCACGGTGGTTCCGTTCAGACGGATAAAGCCGGTTACCATGGACTTGTCATAGTCCTTCTTCACCTCTAAGAAGAAATTGTCATCGGAGATCTGTGCCAGTGCCAGATCGGTTGCTCCTGCATAATTTTCAAGATCGGAGCATACACGGTTTAAATCGTCGGTGCACTCGCTGTAGGACATATCATCCTCGTTGTTGGCCGGAAGGATGGTTACCAGGGAGCGGATCTGGGATAAGATATCCTCTTCGCTGCCGGTGAAGTCCACAAGTCCGGTTTCCTCGCTCTGGAATGCAGCGCTGGAAGTATCGCACTTCTCAACACGGTTTCCATCGATTGCGTTCGGAGAATTTACAAATAATTTTGCGTTCTTCTCTTCCATAAAAATAAAGTCAGACATAGCAGATGCAACTGCCATACCGCCGCCGCAGGTACCAAAGATAGCGGAGATCTGCGGAACTACGCCGGATGCCAGGGTCTGGCTTAAATACATCTCGCCAAAGCCGTTTAAAGCGTCGGTTGCTTCCTGCAGGCGAAGACCTGCACAGTCAACCAGTCCGATGACCGGTGCGCCCATCTTTACTGCCATGGAATAGATGTTGGAAATTTTCTTTGCGTGCATCTCGCCTAAGGAACCGCCCAGTACGGAAGCGTCCTGGCTGTACACATACACAAGGTTTCCTTCGATGGTACCGTAACCGGTGATTACGCCATCTGCCGGAGTCTCCTTAGCAGCCATGTTAAAATCAGTGCTTCTTGCTGTAATGTAAGCACCAACTTCAACAAAACTGTTCTCATCAAGTAATGCGTTGATTCTGTTACTTGCTGATGTTTGATTACTCATTTTGCAATCCTCCATTTTGAAATATTTGACGATCGCTTTTCCTCCTCTTTTGTATTGTTAAGAGAAAGACAAACTATCGTTTAGTAAATCCAATTTCTGCCGATTATAATAATATAATGTCATCGGATAAAATTCAAGCATTTTTGAATTTTTTTTTACAATTTCAGGAACAGCCAGAAATGGAACATTTTCTCCATGCAGTAAGCCAGATCCCAGGCCGCCGCTTCTTCCTCCGTACGGTACCGGCTCTGCCCGATCAGCTTCTTCCCAAGACGGTAATATACCGCCCCGGCATATTCGCCTGCTTTCACCGGAGCATCCAGCGCCTTTTTCAGATCATATTCCGCCGTCGGCCGTTCTTCTTCTGAAACCAGAAGGCGAAACTCCCGTTCTCCCCCCTGTGTCTCCGAACCCACACAGATCCAGTCTTTATAGGCACCGTTACGCAGAGGGATTCGGACTTGTTTTTCCTCAAATGCAAAATTCCGGTAGAAAAAATGTTCTTTTCCGTAGCGGTAAAGTGTCCGTACATCCTCCCATTTCCAGGTCTTGTGCGGAGGCCAGCCACAGCCAAGCAGTGTGAGGATAAAGGTCCGATCCCCATCAGAAAGCTCCGCCGCGTAACAGTAACCGGCTTCTCCCGTAAAACCGGTCTTTCCGGTCACTGCCTCCTGCGTCATATCCAGAAGCGCATTGTGGTTTCTGCAGGAATAGGTATGTTGTCCTTTCTGGTCGGAAAAGACATGGCTCTTTGCGCGCGTTATTGTTAAAAATTCATCACGTTTTGGTGACTCTTTTGTGCAGTAACGCAGAATTTTTGCCAGTTCTGCTGCTGTTGTGCTGTGGCATACCGTCTCACCATCTGTATTCTGTTCCTTAGCATCCAGTCCGTTTGGTGTCAGAAATGTAGTATCCACGCAGCCAATCTCCTGCGCCTTACGGTTCATGGCCCTGGCAAAGGCCTCAACGCTTCCACTAATATGCTCTGCAATCACCACGGCGGAATCGTTGTGAGACTCCAGCATCAGGGAATATAGAAGATCCTGAAGCTTTAACCGGCTGCCCGCCGGCGCGCCAAGTTTCACTTTTGGCTGCGCTGATGCCTTTTTGGAAACCTCACAGAAATCTTCCGGGTTTCCCAGCTCCAGCGCAAGAATACAGGTCATGATTTTGGTAGTACTGGCCATGGGCCGGATCTGCTGCTCGTCCTTTCCATATAAAATGCGTCCACTGTCCGCGTCCATTAAAACGGCACTCTGGGCATACAGGGAAAGAGCCTGTTCCCTGTTTCCGGTGCCGTCCTGCACTGCTTTTCCTGTTCTCTGCACTGCTTTTCCGATTTCCTGTACCGCTGGCATTCTGCTTTGCGCCATCTGCACATTTCCGTTTGCCAGCCATGTATCCGGCTGAAGCCGTACGCTTCCCCACACCGCGAACCCGATACTGATTCCGGCCATCAGCCCGATCAGACGGTTTTTCTTTCCTGTTCCTTTTCTGTTCAACCTGCACTCCCCACTTTTTTCATCACACACTCTCTCTATCCTATTCTGGTAATTTTTCGGATATTCTGTTATGATAGAAGCCATAGTAAAGCCCTGAAACAGGAGGTCAAATAACATGGAAGCCAGACGGCTGATCTTTCATATTGATGTAAATTCCGCTTTTTTAAGCTGGGAATCCGTATACCGGCTTTCTCTGAATCCGGACGCACAGGATCTCCGGCTGATTCCTTCCGCAGTAGGCGGAGATGTCAGTTCCCGGCATGGCATTATCCTAGCAAAATCCACTCCGGCGAAAAAATCCGGTGTCGTCACAGCAGAAACCATTGCCTCAGCCCTGCGCAAGTGTCCGGAACTCATCATCGTGCCCTCCCGCTTTGATATTTACTCCAGTTATTCCAGACAGATGTTGAACCTGCTTTCCGAATATACCCCGGATATCGAGAAATTCAGCATCGATGAGGCCTTTTTGGACATGACAGAAACCATTCACCTGTTTGGCCGGCCAAACGAAGTAGCGGACCAGATCCGGGAACGGATCCGAAAAGAGCTGAAATTCACCGTCAATGTCGGAATTTCCTGTAACAAGCTGCTGGCCAAAATGGCTTCTGATTTCGAAAAGCCCGATAAAACCCATACGCTCTTCCCCGAGGATGTTCCCACGAAAATGTGGCCGCTCCCGCTGCGCGATCTGCTTTTTGTAGGAAAATCCACAGCAGACAAGATGGCACGGATTGGTCTTCACACCATTGGAGATGCCGCAGCCTGTGACCCTGGTATCCTGAAAGCCCATCTCGGCGAAAAATACGGCATCCAGGTACACCGCTATGCCAACGGCATTGACCATGAACCGGTGGCACCGCCGGATCCCACCAGAAAAGGCTACGGGAACAGCATCACACTCCCCCAGGATGTTTCCGATTTTGATACTGCATGTCAGGTGCTCCTGGCTTTGAGTGAGACGGTAGGAGCCAGGCTCCGGGAAGCAAAAGTCCGTTGCAACAGCGTTACTGTAGAGCTAAAGGACTGGAAATTTGCCTGTCAGTCCCATCAGTGCGTCTTAAAAAGCCCTACCGACTCCACCTCTGTTCTCTATGATACTGCCTGTCAGCTGTTAAAAGAATTCTGGAACAAAACACCGGTACGGCTGATTGGACTGCGCACCACTCAGATTCAGGAAGAGACATTTGAACAGATCAGCCTGTTTGAAGACGAACACGCAAAGAAAATGCGTGCCATGGAAAAAGCAGTGGACGCCATCCGCGGCCGTTATGGCATCGACAGCGTCCAGCGCGCCAGCTTCTTAAAAGAAAACACACTGATTCCTCACGCAGTGAGCCGCCAGAAGCATTTGGGCAAAGCATCCGAACAAACACCAGGAAAGGAATTTTAACATCATGAACCCGATCATCCACCACTCCTACAAAGCCATGGAAAACGGGCGGACCGTCGAGGAGCTGCTGCGCTCACTTGGCTATTCCAAATCCCTGATCAACCGGATTAAACTGACCGACAACGGTCTCCTGATTCACGGTGAGAAAGTCTATACCACACACCACATGCAGCCCGGCGAACGACTTGAGGTAACGCTTCCGCAGGAACCCTCCTCAGAACACATTGTTCCAACGCCCATGTCTCTTTCTATTCTCTATGAGGACGAAGACCTGATGGTCATAAATAAGGCAGCAAATGTTCCCATTCATCCTTCCCAGGGAAACTTTTCCAATTCCCTTGCCAACGGGCTGGCCTGGTATTTTGAACAGAAGCAGCAGACCTTTGTGTTCCGTGCCATCAACCGTCTGGACCGTGACACCACAGGTCTTCTGATTGTTGCTAAAAACGCTCTGAGCAGCTGTATTCTTTCCGATATGGTAAAAAAGCGCCAGATTCACCGTACCTACCTGGCTGCGGTAAACGGAAATCTTTCTGATCAGCCGGAAGGAACCATTGACGTTCCCATAGCCCGGCTCCCAGGATCTACCATTGCACGCATCCCGGACCCGGTACATGGGGAATCCGCAGTCACCCATTACCGGCTGCTCTCCTATCAATCCGGGACGGACACCTCCCTTTTGGAAATCCGTCTCGAAACCGGGCGCACCCACCAGATCCGTGTTCATATGAAATACATCGGACATCCGCTTTACGGGGATTTCCTCTACAATCCGGATTACCGTTTTTTAAACCGCCAGAGCCTGCATTCCTGGAAACTGTCTTTTCTGCACCCTGTTACAAGGGATCCCATGGAGTTTACGGCTGATATTCCGGAAGACATGCAGCAGTTCTTCCATTGCACTTAATTCCGTACAAGTTTCGTTAAGGTTTTATCTTGCAATGAAAAAACTCCTGCTCTATAATTGAGAATCAGAATACTACTCAGGATCAATAAAAACACCAATACATACAGGGGATTTATTTTATGGAAGGGAAAAAACTATCCAACAGCACCCTCATCAACGGAGTGGCTCTTGGTTTCTCTATTGCATTTCTGATTTCATCTCTGGCTGCCGGTATCTACACCAGAGATCTTCACAACATTTTTCACGGCTGGTATCTTATCATGACTTCTCCCAGCCCACTTGTAACTGATTATCTTGAGATTGGCGGCCTGCCAAGTGCCATGCTCAATGCCGGAGCCTGCGGTATGGCCTGCTGGCTCTTTATGGTGGGATTAAAAGGGGAATCCCGCCCAAGCACATTGGCCGGTTATTTTCTTGTAGTAGCTCACTGCTTTTATGGTCTGAATTTTCTGACCATGTGGCCATGCTTTCTGGCACCGTTCCTCTATCTGCACTTAAAGAAGCTGGACTACAAAGGCAACCTGCATGTCTGCATGTTCACGACCTCCTTTGGTCCGTTCATCGGAGAACTGCTCTTCCGCTACACCCAGGATACTTTCGTATTTGGCCACCCAACCCTGACGATAAGCGGAGTGCTTTTAACACTGGCCTTTTCCCTAATGCTCGGCTTCATTGTACCGGCAATCCTGCCGGGTGCCCATGCATGGCACAAGGGCTATAACCTGTACAACGGCGGCCTTGCTTTCGGACTTTTTGGTTTTTTCCTGTTCAACTTCTTCTATAATACAATGGGAATTGACCCATCCTCCAAGCCGACCCGTTTTAATCCGGTCTACGAGCAGTTCGGACACTCCTTTCAGCTTTACGCGAACTGCTTTTTCCTGATCATTTTTGTCATCTGTATTGTAACCGGATTTTTCTTAAACAGCAAAAGCTTTCGCGGATATGAAGAGCTGACCCGCGACACCGGACATCAAAGTGATTTTGCCACCAAATATGGCATGCCGCTCTGTCTCATCAATATCGGCACAGTTGGGCTGTTCTTTCTGTTTTACCTGGATATTATCATGATCTACACGGAAGGAGCTGGCTTTACCGGTGCCACCATCGGCGTAATCCTTGCGGCTCTGACCTTTACCTGTATGGGACAGCATCCAAAAAATATCTGGCCAATCCTTGCGGGATACCAGCTGCTTTACCTGTTCACCCTGGCCATTTGCTACCTCAATGGCCGGGAGATCAGCTGGACCATCACGACCCAGGGATACATAAACGGCGTAGCTTTCGCCACCGGCCTGTGTCCGATTTCCGGTCGTTATGGCAGACGTGCAGGCATTGTGGCAGGTTTTATGTGCGCTTCCATGTGCACAGCAACCAGCGCCCTTCACGGCGGTCTGGTGCTTTATAACGGAGGATTTACCAGTGGTATCACGGCGCTTATCCTTCTGCCGATTCTGGAACATTACATTCCAAAAACCAGAGACTTCATGAACAACAAAAAGCTGAACAAAGAAGAGATGATCGCAATCGTTGAGACCTTCAAAACCCACGACTGACCATGTCGTACGATCGTTACCGTCTGGCTTAGATAAAAGGGCTTCGCACACAGGTTTAACCCTGTATGCGGAGCCCTTTTGGATAATGGTTCTTCACGGTTCCGGAGACTGCTTTTCCCCAGCCCAGAGGATAACCCTCTATGCAGACTAAGGTCCATCCAGACAGATCCGACGGTCCATTTACCGTATTTCCTTTTAGATAAGCCAGAATCTGTGCATCATCCCGTTCAAGCTTTAAAACTGATGCGGCCTGCTCCGGCTTCAGGTAATGAGAAAGCGCATGAGACGGCTCAAACCGTTTAGTCTTGAATGCCCCGAGATGCAATCCCGGACGAAGGACACGCAGACGGTCCAGCGCCGGTGTTCCCTCCGGCAGCTGATACAACTGGTCTCCAAACAGGATCAGACGATCCAGGCCAGCTTCCAGTGCGTCATGTCCGGCCTTTGTCAGCGATTTTTTTAAAAATTCCTCCAAATAGGAACGGCCAGCCTTCTCATTCCAGTATTTCGGTATTTTTCGCTTTCGGTCATCTTCTGCCGCCCAGGTTGCTTCCTTGCGCAGCAGCGCCAGATAGTGTCCCTCTCCCTCTGACTTATGGGGCCAGATACGGAACGTGTACCTGAGGTCCGGATTCTGATCCTGACTCCATTCCGGACACCCACAAGACAACCCCTCCGGATATTCTCCCGCTTCCAGGCGTAGAATGGAAAACTCCGGATGGCGTTTCAGAAAGCTGGAAATACCGTCTTCATCCTCCTCCGGCGCAAAGGTACAGGTAGAATACACCATTCTTCCGCCGGGCTTTAACATCTCTGCCGCGTTGTCCAGAATTTCCTGCTGGCGTTCTGCGCAGAGCTTTACGTTTGCCTCACTCCACTCGTTTCTTGCCTGTTCGTCTTTTCGGAACATACCTTCGCCAGAGCAGGGCGCATCCACTACTATGCAGTCAAAAAAATCCGGGAAAAATCTGGCCAAACTGCCAGAATCCTCGTTGGTTACAATGGCATTGCCAATCCCCATACGTTCCACATTCTGGGACAGGATTTTCGCCCGGGCCGGATGAATCTCATTGCTGACCAAAAGCCCGCAGCCTTCCAGGCGTGACGCAATATGGGTGGTTTTGCCGCCTGGAGCCGCACACAGATCCAGTACTTTTTCTCCCGGTTTCGGCTCCAGCAGGGATACCACAGCCATGGCGCTCGGCTCCTGAATATAATAGGCTCCGGCTTCATGATATGGATGACGGCCCGGACGGCTTTCCTGCGCATAATATAAACCTTCTCTGCACCAGGAAACCGGACGCAGGGAAAATGCTGCCTGGTTTTTTTCGGCAAATTCTGCTGCTGGAACCTTCAGGGTATTTACCCTGAGTCCTAGCGCCCGTTCTTTTTCATAACTGGCAAGAAATGCATCACATTCGTCTCCCAGCATATCTTTCATTCTTGCCACAAATGCATCTGGCAGTCTCCAGGTTTCCTGCTGTCCCATCCGTGTCTCTCCTTTAGCTTTCTGAATTACATATTATTTTTCTTATAATAACAAATGAGTGAGGCCTTGAAACAAAGCCCCACTCCACTCTTTACAAAGTGTACAGATACAACTGAGATTCCTGAATTATAAGGTTACCTTATAATCGTCAGAACCTTCTCCGTTTACTACATAGTAAGCAACATTTTCTTCCGGTTTTACATAAACTTCAATGGTTTTGATCTCTGCGCCCTTATGAGCTTCCGCATATGCCTTCACTGCCTTGTCCAGAACGTCTTTTGCAACGATCTGCTTGCCAGCGAATTCAATGTATACGCAAGCCTTCGGGTCTGCCTTCTTTGCAGGAGCTTTCTTAGCTGGTGCTTTCTTGGTGGTCTCGACTGGCTTTGCTGCCGGTGCCTCAACAACTGCCTTTACCGGAGTTTCTGCCTTAACCTCTGCTGCAGTAGTCTTAACTTCTGCCTTTACGGTCTCAGTCTTCGGTGCTGCTTTTGCTGCTGCTTTAGCTGCGCTTCTTCTTGTTGCCATAGTTCTTATCCTCCTCATTCGATTCCAAATATGGATTGCTCCCCATCGCCCGCTTTAGGACAGACGATGAGGGAATTATAAATCTGTTTCCCGTTTTTGTCAATGTTTTCCAACGGTTTCCCGTGAGTGAAGTCCGGTTGTTTTCGTTTTAGTGCAGGATCATTTCCGCAATATAAACGACCACACATGCACCGATGGAGACCCGGAACAGATTGCCGTCAATCCAGGCCAGGATCACGCCTGCCGCAAAGCCAGCCAGTCCAGTAATCCGGTTTCCCGTTGCGGACAGGATAGATGGGAATGTCATGACGGACAAACTGACATATGGCACATAATACAGAAAAGACTGGATAAACGGATTTTTGATTTCCTTTCGAATCAATGTCAGCGGGAGAGCCCGCACAGCGTAGATTGTCAGGAACATCACCAGAATAGACGCGTAAATATTATGATTCATGCTGTTCCTCCTTTACCGGGAACAATACCGCTGCAGCCGCTGAAATCAGCACGGTCAGCAGGATGATCTGAAATCCCGATGAAATATTTTTAAGCCCTGGAAGGCTCTGAAATAAAAAGCTTACCGCCATAGATACCACAACCACCGCGGCAATGATCTTATCCTTTCTTGCCGGCGGAACAACCACTGCAAGGAACATGCCGTAAATGGCCACACTCATGGCACTCATAACCGGCACCGGAAGAATCATGCCTACTACTGCACCAAGGAATGTACCAAGCACCCAGCCCGGAGCCGCCACACTGGCTGCTCCGTACTGGTAAAAGGGATTCAGTTTTCCCGGAACAGCCATGGAAATTCCAAAGATTTCATCCGTTACTGCATAAGACATAAAAATACGGTGAAGAAACGGCCGGTTCTGCTGTACCTTCTGGGACAGCGCACTGGACATCAGCAGATACCGCATGTTGATGACCACAGTAGTGATGATCATCTCCATAAATCCGGCACCCGACGCGATCATACTAATAGCCGCAAACTCTCCAGCCGATGCCAGCATCAGTGCAGACATCAGAGACGACTGCAGTGCATTCATTCCCGCCTTTCCTGCTGTAATGCCAAGGGTAAAAGCTACGGCAAAGTACCCAAGTCCAATGGGAACTCCGTCGCGCATTCCCGCAAGAAAACTTGTTTTATTGTCTTGTTGTTCCATTGTAAAACCCCTTCTCAATTGTAAAATCCTGGTTTCTTCTGCAAAACCTGTTTCATTCTATCTCAGTCCATGAAGCAAGTCAAGCTGCAGTTCATGTGCTACGCGGCGGCCTTTGTGTTTTTTCCGGTTTTGTATTATAATCCTTTTATCATGCAGTGCAGAAACCATGCAGAAAAGAGGATTCCATGACTACGAAAGAACTTCTCTATGTTAAAACCGTGGCCGATGAAAAAAACATTTCGAAGGCTGCGAAAAAACTTTTTATCGCACAGCCATCTTTAAGCCAGTCCATCCAGCGAATTGAAGAATCTGTTGGAACGGAGCTGTTCAACCGCACATCCGGCGGCCTGACCATGACCTTTGCCGGTGAGCGCTACTACCATATGGCGGTTCAGGTTTTAAAACTATATCAGGACTTTGAGATGGAAATCAGCGATATTAACAACTTAAAGACCGGACGCATCCACCTTGGTACTACCAACCATCTGGGGACTCTGGTGCTCCCTAAGGTCCTTCCCCGCTTTCACGAACTCTGCGCCAATATCGAGCTGAATATCAGTGAAGAAAACACGACTATACTGGAACAGCTTCTTCTGTCCGGGGAGTTGGACTTCGCCCTGATGCATGCGCCCTCTGATCCGGCGCAGCACCCTCAGTTTCACTATGACATCATGAAGCGGGATCCCTTTGTCCTGGCCATCGCGCCAGACCACCCGTTAACCGCCCTGGCTGAAATCCGGGAAGGATACCCATACCCAGTTCTGGACATCCGCCTTGCGGCAAAAGAGCCATTTTTAATGCTTCACACTTCCCAGCGTATCCGCCAGATTACCGACAACGTACTGCGCCGGGCCGGAATCACACGGCCGCGCATTTCCATGACGCTGCGCAACTTTGAGACCACACAGCTTCTGGCCGCCAAAGGCATGGGCCTGGCTTTGATTCCGCTGGAATATTCGCGTATTTCCCCTTCGGATTTCCAACCATCCCTCCTCTGCATCGACAAAAAATATCATGCCTACTGGGACACCTGCATTGCCACTCTAAAAGACGGCTTTCTGTCAAAAGCAGACCAGCTCTTCATCCGCATCGCAAAGGAAGAGCTGGCCTGAACAGGTCTTTTATTCAGTTTCGTAATTACAGCACATCCTGTCGCATAATATGACGGATACGCTCTTCATTTAATCCGCGGATGACCTCAACTGCCATTTTGATAGTAGATTCGATGTCTTCCTTTGCGCAGAAGTTGTAGTGGGTGTGCACATAACGGGACGGGATGCCCAGAACCAGAACCGGAACTGCCTGATGCGTCAGATGAATTTTACCTGCATTGGTGCTGCCGCCGCGTCTCACCGCATCCTGGCATTTGATTCCGTATTTGTCAGCGATCTCATGGGCATAAGCCATAAACGCGTCATTGGCCACATAGCTGTTGTCCATATGACGGATCTGCACACCCTTCTTTAAGCAGCCCTGGGCTACACCGGTACGGTAATAGAAATCGTCTGCCGGAGATCCCTCAAACACAATAGCAAGATCCGGCTTTACCTGCTGTGCAGTGACGGTTGCGCCGCGCATGCCAACCTCCTCCTGGGAAGCAAAGGCACCGACAACATCCACGGCCAGGCTCTCTGTCTCCTTCATCAGGGCTTTCATGGTCTCAATGATGCAGACACAGCCAAGACGGTTATCAAACGCCTTTCCGGAACAGATGCCGTGTTTTTCATCATAGGAGAAGGTCACATCCGGCATGATCGGATCGCCGACGTGGATTCCGTAATCCTCTTCGATCTCCTGTCTGCTGCTGGCTCCGACATCCACCTTTAATTCCTCGATCGTCAGGGAATTGTCGGCCTTCTGGGCTGCCGTTAAGAAATGTACCGGCTTGGATGTAATGATTCCCTTGATTTTTTCGCCTTTACTATTGCGCACAATGACACTGTGGGCCGGAAGGCTGGTCATATGAAATCCGCCCAGGGTGATGATGCTGAGAAGTCCGTTATCCTCCACGTTCTGGACCATAAAGCCGCATTCATCGGTATGCGCATCCAGCATAAACACCGGGCGGTTTCCCTTTGCGTCCGGCATCGTCGCATATACATTATACATCGCGTCGTTTCTTAAATTCAGCCCCTCGCAATGCTTCTGTACTGCTTTTACAACCTCTTCCTCAAAACCGCTCGGGCCGAAAGCGTTGGTTAAATCCTCAATTGTCTTTAAATCTGCCATGGTTCATATCCTCCCTGTATGTTCTTCTAATATACCACAAATGAATGAGCTGTCACAATATCCATCCAGTTTTTGCTGGTAAGACGGTTGGTGCGCGCGTCTACCGCCTCCATGCCCGGATAAAAGGACATCTGGTAAGCTTTTTTCAGATCCTTGTAGTTTACCTCATAAGTGAACTGCTCCGGAAGCGTGACTCTGCATGCAGCAAGCTTTGCCTCTACATCACCGGAAAGCACTTCTGTGACAGAAGCTTTCAGATCTGCGATCACAGTCTTTGGTGATACATTCCAGGCACTTCCGCCCACACCCTTCTTGGAAGACACCGTCGTGATCTGCGGAACCAGCTCCTTTGAGAGCTCACAGATGCGCTCGTCACCGGATAAGAAGAGCACCGGAACACCATACATGGCCGCCGTATAAGTGTTCAGCATGAATTCGCTCATCCGTTTTCCGTTTAACTCAATAAAATTGCTGGCCCCCGTGGAGGTATGGCTCAGCGGACTTCCCGGATCGCCGGCCGGTGCATGGTATCCTATATAAAATACTGCATCGAATGCCTCATCAAGACCATACATCATGTTGATGGGATGACCGCTCTTTCCACGGATCAGGGTGACATGCTCCGGCATGGCCATCACATCAATGTTCGTGGCATCTCCGTGTCCGTCCTTTACTACGATCTCATCCACACCAGCAGCCAGAGCTGCCTCGCAGACAGCCACGACCTCATCGGTCATCTGCTTTGCGTATTTCTGGTAAGCCGGTTCGTCTTTGTGGGTTTCATAATTGAGGGTTGTTCCGGCACAGCCTTCAATATCCGCACTGATAAACAGTTTCATTGTTCGTGCCTCTCTTTTTATGAAAATTTTAATTGCGTTTTTTCAAAAGGCGGCAAAAGAGCCGGTTCATGGCATCTAGTCATGAAACCGGCTCCTCTGCCATGTAATTGCTATTCTGACTGCATTACTGATGAATCACTGCGTTCTCCGCAGCTTTCGCGTTCTTCTTCGCTTCCTCGGTGTCGTACAGATGGCAGTATACAAAATGATCGTCACCTACCTGGTACTTCTGCGGAGCCTCCGTTTTGCAGCGCTCCATGCACTTCGGGCAGCGGGTGTGGAATTTACATCCACTCGGCGGATTCAGTGCAGAGGGGATATTGCCCTCCAGAATGATCCGGTCTTTCTTTGCCTTCGGGTCCGGGATACGGTCTTGGAATCCAGTGGCACCCGGAAGCCATGCTGGTGGCATCCGATGATATGCTTCCGGTCTTTACCGGACTGATCGAAGCAGCGAAAAAAGCCGCTGACAAATAATCCTGCTCAAATACATTCAACGCCAGAAGCGGACTGCAGGCAGAGAAATCGTTTCTCTCATCCTGCAATCCGCTTTTTCTATACAGTTTCTGTTGATTGTCTGAACGAATTTGTTACTGTTTCGGATCCTGGTCTTCAAGATACTCCGCCAGACTGTAATAAAGTTCTCCTGCCAGTCCGCGGGTCCGCTCTGCTGCTGTCATGGAATTTAAGATTGCTTCCTGCTCTGCCTCCGCAGCAGCAAGAAATGCCCGGTTGATCACATGCTCCGGAATCGCCTGAATCTGCAGCAGTTTCTCTTCTGTGCCGGATGGAATCCGGTTTTCTGTGGTAAATCCGATCATGACCTCGCCGCTTCCGTGACCGGTATATCCGCCGGTGCGGGCAATGCCAACGCCGGTTCTCCGAAGAATCCGTTTTAACTGGCGGCTGGTCAGCGGAAGGTCCGTGGCCAGAATACTCATGATGGAGCCCTTGTCTTCTTCCGATGCCGCCATATCGTCTTTTTCCTGCTTCCAGTCCAGAATCTTCGCTCCAACAGCCTCTCCGTTTAACACAAAATCCTCTGTTGCGCCAAAATTGGACTGAACCAAGACACCAATGGTGTATTCTTTCTCTCCGATCCGGATCACACGGGACGCAGACCCAATCCCGCCTTTCATGCCATAGCAGATGGTTCCGGTTCCGGCCCCAACAGCTCCTTCTTCAAAGTCATCTGCAACAGACGCAAACGCCTGGCGTACTTCAGCCGCCCCCACAGCCCGCTTTTGAATCCGATTGATGCGGCTATCATTACATTCACCCACCACTGGATTGATGCTCATGGGTTCCAGACCGTCTTTTTCGCACTGTTCCACCACAATATCCACCATAACATCCCACACTTTTCCTACATTTAAGGTATTGGTCAGGGCAATGGGCGTTTCCAATGTGCCAAGTTCTTCTATCTGCACCAGGCCGGCACTTTTGCCAAACCCGTTATGAACATAGGCGGCTGCGGTGTATTTCTTCGCAAAGGCATTGTCCTCTCCTGGAAGAATCACGGTCACCCCGGTATGATTTTCTTCTGTTTTTATGGTACAGTGCCCGACCTTCACACCAGGCACATCCGTAATCTTATTTCGTTTTCCAGTCTCCAGGCGTCCTGGCACAATGCCAAAATCCCGAATTCGTTTTTTCTCCACGTTATCTTCCTCTCTTCTTTCCATTCTGGACCGCCACGACAGATTATTTTCCAATCTCATTGAAATATTGGTCGCGCAGCTTCTGTATCAGTTCCGGATTCTTCATGCCGACTGCCCTTTTGTTTAACTCCATAGCCCGCATGCTCGGATGACTGGTACTGGTCACCAGGATCTCATCTGCCGTGTAAAGCTCCTCCAGGGTAAATGCTCGCTCCTCCACCGGAATCCCCAGCTCAACGCACCAGCGGATGATGTGTTTTCTCTCTGTGCCAGGAAGAATCAGATTGTCCAGCGGATGTGTAATAAACACACCATCCTTTACCATGGAAATATTGGAATGAGAACACTCCGTTACATAGCCGTCCCGGACAAAGACCGTCTCATTGCAGCCTGCCTCGGATGCCTGCTGGGCTGCCATCACATTGGGGATCAGATTTAAAGTCTTGATGTTGCAATGGTAGAAACGGGTATCAGGAATACTGATGAGACGATATTCATCGGACATCTGTACGCCGTTCCACGGTTTGCTGTATACATACAGATTACTGGAAACGCCCTCCCCTGGGAAGAGATGGTTACGCGGAGAGGTTCCTCTGGTCGCCTGCCAGTAAAGGAACTGGCAGCTGCTCTCTAACTTCTGCACCAGATCCGTCAGAAGCGCGCCGACTTCTTCTTTTGTATAGGGAAGCTCAATGCGAAGCATGGCTGCACTGTTAAACATGCGGTCCAGATGATCCTGCAGAGCAAAGATCTTATGGTCAAATACCATGGCCGCTTCGTAAATTCCATCTCCGAAGTAGAATCCACGATCATTAGCCGGAATCATCATATCGTCAATCGCTGTAATCTTTCCGTTATAATAAGCAAGGTCCCTCATCTTATCCATATTCTTCTCCTTATCTTCCGGTTCATGGCCGCTTTGCTGCTGCTTCATTCTCCAGCAGTACAGATTGCGCGGTCATGAAGTCCGTAGGTGTCTTTGCTGTAAGTAGTATACAATGTGAATTTTTAAAAGTAAATAGCTGTGCTGAACTGTAACTGAGATTTTGCAAAAGATTGGTCAGTCACATTTTCAAAATCAGTCTATTGTGATAAACTAGGGAAAGAACAATCAACTGTCCAGAACCCAGAGGAGGAAAGATTATGGAAAAAATCAAAATGACTACACCGCTTGTCGAGATGGACGGCGACGAGATGGCTGCAATCCTGTGGAAAGAAACCAAGGAAAAACTGATTCTGCCTTTTGTAGATCTCATGGTCGAGTATTATAACTTAAGCATCCGCAACCGTGACTTCACCGATGACCAGGTTACAATCGACTCCGCCAATGCCGCCAACAAATACGGTGTTGCCGTCAAATGCGCCACCATCACGCCAAACCTGGAGCGCATGCAGGAATATCAGTTGAAAAAAATGTGGAAGAGCCCGAACGCTACCATCCGCTCCATCATGGACGGTACCGTGTTCCGTGCACCGATCCTGATCAAAGGCATTGAACCCTATATCAAAACCTGGACGAAACCCATCACCCTGGCCCGCCATGCATATGGCGATCTCTACCGTGCTTCCGAAATGAAGATTGACCAGCCGGGCAAATGTGAACTGGTTTTCACTGCTGAAGACGGGACGGAAACAAGAGAGCTCATCCATAATTTTACCACGCCTGGTGTTGTCCAGGGCATCCATAACCTGGATTCTTCCATCCAGAGCTTTGCCCGCTGCTGCATGTCCTATGCACTGGATGTAAAGCAGGATCTGATCTTTTCCGCAAAGGACACGATCTCAAAGGTCTATGACCGTAATTTCCGTGAAATTTTCAAAGATGTTTTCATGAATGAATTTATGGAAGACTTTGAGAAGGCCGGTATTTCCTATCAGTACTGTCTGATCGACGATGCAGTGTCCCGTGCCGTAAAAAATCAGGGCGGCTATGTCTGGGCCTGCCAGAACTATGACGGCGATGTTATGAGTGATATGCTGGCTACCGCCTATGGTTCCGCAGCTATGATGACCTCTGTGCTGGTATCTCCAAACGGCAATTATGAGTACGAGGCTGCTCACGGAACCGTGCGCCGTCACTACTACCGCTACCTGGAAGGCGGTGTTGCATCTACCAACCCGCTTGCCATCATTATGGCCTGGGCCAGCGCTCTGGAAAAACGCGGCGAGCTGGATCAGAACAAAGAGCTGGAAACCTTTGGCCGCCAGTTAAAAGAAGCAGCAGTCAGAACCGTAGAAGACGGCATTATGACTGCTGATCTGAAAAAAGTGACCACGATTAAAAATCCGCATGTTGTTACCGGACTTGTATTCATTGCCACTGTCCAGGAACGGCTGATGAAGCTTCGCGGTTAATCTCTAAAAATGCATATAGGGCTTCTCATCAACCGATGAGAAGCCCTAATATTGCCGCAATCAATATTGTCTTAGGAATGGATATATTTTTTTGAAGCAGTAAATATAATGAAACCAGTGCAATTAATATCTGATTCCAATGAATGGTAGAAAACCACATGCTTCCGGCTTCTCTCCAGTAAGTTGTTATTCCAAGCGTCACTGCTGCCGCCGCCAGCATACCAAGACTTACAGGACGCACGCCCCGTAACGCGCTCTCCAACCATGGATTTCCATTTAATTGAAAGATAAATCCTGCAGCAGCCATGCTCAATGTAAGGGATGGCATCATAACTCCAAAACTTGCAGACAGCGCTCCTGGAATTCCAGCAGTTCGCAAACCAACAAAGGTTGCGCAGTTTATCCCTAAAGACCCTGGTGTCATTTCTGCCACTGCAACAATATCAATTACTTCCGCTGCAGTCATCCAGCCATGCGATAAAACCTCATCATTAATGACTGGTACCATCGTTGTTCCGCCAAAACTACAGAATCCTATTCTCATAAATGAAAGAAACAGTTCAAGATACAGTTCCATCATTTTTCCCCTTCCTAATGAGCATACCTAGAATCAGTGAAACTGCTACAAGCAACAGCTTGTTAATTCCAGTCATAACGCATAAAATGAATGAAGCAAAAACAAGCAGCCATGATACCTTACTGTGGATTGCTGTTTTTTTCAGGCGCAGACAGGCACTTATGATAATCGGAACTACTACACTTCGCACACCATTTAAAATTTTTATTACATAGATATTATCACGAAGAGATGCATAGAAATACGTAACAACCGCAATCGCAAGCAACGCGGGGGCAGACAGACCAAAAGCCGCTGCCACTGCACCACTGACACCATTCATTGCAAAACCGCAAAAAACAGACATATTAATGATCATAATTCCTGGAAATGATTTTGCCAAAGACATATAATCTGCAATCTGTTCTTCTGTCATCCATCCTCTCCGATCTACAAATTCTGCCTGCATTTGTGCAATAATGCTCCAACCACCGCCAAATGTAAATGCGCCGATTTTAAACATTAGCAAAAATATTATGACAAGTCGTTGTATTTTTTTCATACTCTGTTCCTTCCGACCGAGCTCAGCAGAAAACTCTCCGTCTTTTCATCTGTACACCAGACACTGTACAGCGCGGCGCTTTCTGTGGTCATTACATCAATCGCCATCCGGTATTCCATACTTATATTGGAAATACCATCTCCAACAAATTATAAAATCTTATTCTTAATAAAAATCATTTTGAAACGTTGCCGCAATCAAAGCAAGCGCAATATCTTGAGGACCAACACCTGGTCTTGGAGCACCCGTCAATTTGACTGCCAGAACGAGAGGAAATGCGATATATTTGTTAGTTATAATTATATGGCATACATTTCTTTAAGTAAAATACATAATCTGGTATAGCATCCATATGGTTTTTCTATAGTAAAAAGCATTTCACCATGAGCCTCATAATATCAGCACAAACATTCAGGCCATTAACCTCTTACCATTTACTTTTGAAATTTTCAAGGAAAAAATATTAGTATCAAAATAAAAATACAAAAGATTTGTCAGTAAGGAGTTGGATCTGCCCAAGTTGTGGTGCAGAACATGACAGAGATATCAATGCAGCAAAAACATATTGGCAGAAGGATTACGGCAAATTTCCATACCGGCGCAGCATCAGGTCTGTTTTTTCGAATCACATGTCCCTTTTTCAGCATAATGGTATATAAATATCATAACCTTTATTCAATCCGCGGCAGATTCCACCGATAATGCATAGCCAGAAAACGCACGATCACGACCGCAGAGGCCCCCACCATCATAGCCGTCAGATTTCCAAGTGTACTTTTTGTATAGACACACACCAGGGCTCCGATGATGGAAGCGCAGGCATAAATATGCTTTGTCAGAATATACGGTTTCTCCTGCGCCATCACATCTCTCAGCAGACCTCCGCCCACTCCGGTGATCACGCCGACAAACACCAGCAAAAACAATTGATGATACCCGGCATTCCAGGCTGTATTAATGCCGACCACCGTAAAAATTCCGAGACCGATCGCGTCAGAAATATTCATCAGCAGATCGTAAAGCTGTCCGATACGCCCGTCCAGAAGATTTCTCCGGATATAAAGAAGAGCAAACAGTCCCAGTGAAACCATCACAGCCACAATGGTATAAATCGGCCTGCGGAACATTCCCGGAGGAATGATACCAAGCGTCACATCACGGATTGCTCCGCCCCCTACTGAAGTTGTCACTCCAAGAACACAGACCCCGAAGAGGTCCATTTTTTTACGGATACCAAGCATGGCACCCGATGCGGCAAACGCCACCGTCCCCATCATTTCCATAATGAAAATGATCAAATCTGAATAATTCATGATTGAAACCCCCGCCTTCTCTCCATTTATTTTTTTATCTTATCATGATTTCTGCATTCTCACAAGAACACAAAAAAAGACTTATATCTGAAATCATCATCAAAAAAAATGAGATAAAAGTGTACATCAAAGCCCTTGACCCTGGAACAGTTCCAGGGTTTATAATAAATAGTAAAAAAGAAGAACAATCTGGAGGTTTTCTAAAGATGAGAAAGAATCACAAGATAAAAGCAGCACTCTTTGCAGGGCTTGCAGGAACCATGCTGTTTGGAAGCTGCATGACCGCCTATGCAGCCGGAGTGACCAAAGCTAACGGAAAGCTTTACTACTATCAGGCAGACGGTTCCCTGGCCAACGGCCTGATCCACGACACCGCTTCCGACAAATATTACTATGCGCTCTCCGATGGCAGCCTTGTAACAGGCTGGCTCCATCTGGATCAGGATTACTATTATATGAGTGATGATGGCTCCCTGTGGACCGGCTGGAGAACTATCTCCGGCTCCCGCTACTACTTCTATCCGGAATCCGGCAAATGCGCACTGAACGTGGCTATGCCAATCGGAGACAGCTGGTACTTATTCGGAACCGACGGCAAGATGCAGACCGGTTTCCAGAATGTCAACGGAAACACCTACTACTTTGATCCGTCTACCGGTGTCATGTATGCAGGAACCACCCGCACCATCAACGGTATTTCCTACACCTTCAATGCAAACGGAACCTGTACCCCCCATGTGGATACCGCAAACTCCTTCACCATTGGTGATGAGGCAAATAACCAGAACAAAAAACCAAACAGCCAGACCACACAGGAAACCAGAACCGAAGGCGGTTCCCGTGTTGTAACTGCCGGTTCCAGCAGATATTAGATTCCGATAGAAAAGCAACCGTGCAGGAACGGCTTATGGCACTGTACAAATAACAAAATATCGAATTACAGTCAAACAGGAGGCTAATCAAACGAATGATTAGCCTCCTGTTCCATTCAGATCATCTTATAAATTGAATTTTTGTTTCATCAGATCGATCAGGAAACGCTCTGCCCGCCCGAGATACATATCCTCCTTGTACACTGCATTGACACTCCAGAATTCTGGTGTCACTGAGAAATCATAACAATTGAAACGCTCCATTCCCCCAAGCGCATCAATTGCCCGTTGCGGAACAATTGCCACTCCCAATCCCGCTGCGGCCAGTTGAACTGCTGAAATACAACTGGATAGTTCTATCATAATCTTCGGATCAATGCCATATTGCCGCAACACAAGATCTGTCTTTTTACGGATTGCATGACCTTTTTTCAACATAACAAATGGAAGGCTTGACATTTTACTCAGATTCACACACCTGTTTTTCCTCTTACCTTCTGTCAGATTCGACACACATGACTCATCCAGAAACATGTCTTCTGTAAGCATACTTTCTTCCGCCACCAGCAGAAGCTGCTCCCGATAAATAGGTTCTGCTTTCAGTCCGACCGGAAGTTCTCCCTGGCTGCGTGGAATTACATAAAAGCTGATATCATCCCGCAGAATTGCCTGAAGAAGTTCATCGGACTTTGCCTCCATCACCTGCAATTCAATTTCAGGATACTGCTTCTTAAATTCCGGTATTACTGCAGGAAGCATATAACCAGCCCGTTCGGTTGGCATACCAAAATTAATGCGGCCTTTCTCACCAAGTCCTGCATCGATCAATTCCTTTCGCAGATTATCACTCATGAGCAGAATCTTTCTTGCTGTCTCCACATATTTCTCTCCAGCATATGTGATCGTGAGAGGCGAAGTTCCACGATCGAATAATTTCACGCCAACATCCTGCTCTACCTTAGAGACAATGTGGCTCAGGGAAGGCTGTGATATATAAAGCTTGCGTGCCGCAGCCGTGATACTGCGGCAATCCGCAACCGTTGTGATATAGAGCATTTCGCGAAAATCCATACAATTCCTCCTGACGTACAAGGTTCTTCCCTGTCTTATCGGCTATATTATATCTATTTTTTTAGATTTTCGCAATGTTTGCTTAGCTTCGGTAATAATTGATCAGACAGCCGGATAACAAAATTTTTCTCTCATCCTCTGTTAAAGTATCTAATGTACAGGAAATTTCTTTTTTTACATCGCCGGTTACCGCATCCAACAGCTGCACCTTTACCGTATTTTTGCATTCCGAAATGACCTGTTCAACATCCCGGACGAGCAGATAGCTTCCAACCGGGATTTCCAGCTTTTCTTCTGTTCGCAGAGGGAGAAGCCCCCAGTTGATCAGATTGGAACGGTAGCGCTTGGTTGCGTATTCATTTGCCAGATTCGCAAATCCGCCCAAAACTTTCTGAGAGCTTGCTGCCTGTTCTCTGGAAGATCCATCTCCAATCTTGTCACTGACCATCAAGCCTCCAAAGGTAATGTCCGGAGCCGGGCAGCCGAGTGTTTTTGTGAGTTTTTCAAGCAGAGCATCAAATTCCGCATCTCCTGTCTGCACTGGACGTGCCTGTCCGCTTGCAAACTGTTCTCTCCGCTTTGTTTCCAGTGACCGGATTGCTTTCGCACGCCCTACATAATCCGGATCACGGCTGATCATGGTATATTCCGAAATTTTTTCCGGATTTGACCGGAACGATGACGCCTCACCGGACGGAATCAGTTCATCGGTAGTAACCGAACCATGATAAGAGCCTGCTGTCTTTAACAGTAAATGCTTTGTCAATGGCTGCATCTTCGGCCAGTCTGCGATATTTGGCCCCATCGTCAGTTCTACGTTATCGTCACCCTTTTCGAAATTGTTAAATACCTGATTCTCATAAATTTTTGCATCGAAATGGTGCTTCAGAGTTCTGTATTCTACATCCAGATCGGTTGCTGCCGTCAGTTTTCCGCCGTTTCTTACCGTAGCTGCAATGGAACGGGCATCCATCAGGCAGGCGCAGGCCATCTGTCCCTGACCAGGTTTCGAACCTTCCCGGTTTGGGTAATTTCGGGTCATATGGCGAATGCTGACCTGATTGTTGGCCGGAACATCCGTAACTCCGAAGCACGGACCACAGATGCAGGGGCGTAAGGTTGCCCCGGAAACTGCAAGCTCTCCGGCAATCCCCTGTTCCATCAGATCTGCCATAACAGGAAGGCTGGCTGGGTTGATGCCAAGATTCAGGCCACTTCCCGGAATTCCATAACCTTTTAAAATATCTGCCATGGCAACGATGTTTTCAAACAAACCACCACTGCATCCGCTGACCAGTGCCTGATCTACATAAAACGCTCCGTCCCGCATATGGGACTGAATGGAAAACGGTTCTCCGTGCTTTCCTTTGATCTTGTTTCCGGCTTCTTCCACTTCACGGATCACTTCCGGCATCCGCTCCTTAAATTCACGGATCGGCATTGCATTGCTCGGATGGAACGGCAGTGCAATCATACATTCTACACTGGAAAGATCAATCTCGATCAGTCCATCATAGTACGCCCCTGTCTCCGGCTGCATTTTGCGGTAAGCGTCACCGCGTCCGTGACCTACCAGAAATTCTTCTGTCTTTTCATCAGTACACCAGATACTGGAAAGTGCTGCACTCTCGGTTGTCATGACATCAATTCCCATTCGGTATTCCATGCTCAGATTGAATACCCCGTCTCCGACAAACTCCAATACCTTATTCTTATTAAAGTTATTCTGGAAGGTTGCCGCAATCAGGGCAAGCGCTACATCCTGCGGTCCTACACCAGGTCTTGGCGTTCCGGTGAGCTTCACAGCCAGAACCGGCGGATAAGCAATATCATAAGTACGGCCAAGCAGTTGTTTCGCTACTTCACCGCCGCCTTCTCCAATTCCCATTGTGCCAAGTGCACCATAGCGGGAATGACTGTCCGAACCAAGGATCATTCTGCCGCCGCCTGCCATCATCTCACGCATATACTGATGAAGCACCGCCCGGTATGGCGGGACAAAAATACCGCCATATTTTTTCGCGTTTCCAAGGCCGAATACATGATCATCCTCATTGATCGTTCCCCCCACCGCACAGAACGTATGGTGGCAGTTTGATAATACATACGGCACTGGGAACCTTTTAATCCCGCTCGCTCTTGCTGTCTGCAGAATGTTTACATAGTTGTTATCCGGCGATACTAATGCATCAAACTTCAATTGAAGCTGATCCATATTATCACTGTGATTATGTGATTTTAATACCTGGTAAGCCATCGTCTTCGTTTTTCCTTCGGCCTGCAATGCTGCATCTTCTGTTGCAGAAAAACTGCCATCAGCAGAAAGCATAACTCCATGATTTGTTAAGGTTACCATTTCCTCATCCTCCAATTTTGGTTAAAAAGCTGCCGCAAAATGCTATTTTGCACATTTTGCGGCATTTTCATTTATCTGGAAAAGCTAACAATTTCTATTTTCGGATATACAGAGTTCCATCCATAATACGACGTGCAGTTCTCTGAACACCTACACTCGGCAATTTCAGTTCTCCGTTTTCCTCTTTCAGTTCCGGAACCATGGTCATGATTCCACTCGGATGTCCAATGCGCACACGTTCTGTAGTGCCAGTGCTGAGGAGTACTTTTTCTACCACAGACCCCTTCATCGCTGCTGCTACACTGATTGCACTTGCAGAAGTCAAAGGACACGCTTTATGGCACTTAAATACAGAAATCACTCTTGCACATACATCCATATCTTCTGCATGGACCTCTGCTCCGGAAATGTCAGTATAAGACTTCGGAACAGTCACAAATCCAACCTTCGGTACCGCCGGGCTGTTTTCTGTAGCATCTTTTAAATCTTTTGCAAATCCCATTTTGCAGCACGCAACACCACGAATCTTTTCTAACAGGTCAGATACCTCTTTATTTCCATTCACTTCTTCCGGAAGCTCTGTTCCTGTCATACCGATATCTTCTGCCTTTACCAGAACCATTGGATTGGATACATCCAAAATCGTTGCCTCGATTGGGCCAAATCCAGGAATATCTAATGTTTCCACACAAGTTCCAGTTGGAAGCAGTTTACCGGTTTTTGCTCCTGCAGGATTTAAAAACTTCACGTTCAGCTCCGCAGCTGTTCCGTCTACACCGGCAATCGCACAATTTCCCTTCTGTGCAAAGGTCTTTGTCTCCGGATCGATCGGGACCGTCACATCGATGTATTTGTCGGTATTGCGGTTTAACATATGAACCGTGGTCACTGGCTCAGTGATGGACACCAGTCCCTCCTCTACCGCATAGGGGCCAACTGCAGCAGTCATGTTGCCGCAGTTGGATTTATAATCCACCTGGCTCTTGCCGACAATAACCTGGCCTACCAGATACTCCACATCGATGCCAGGCTCCTCACTTTTCCACACAATGACGATCTTATTATTGGAAGAGACGGTTCCGCCCATGCCATCGATCTGCTTCGGATCCGGGTTGCCCATGGTCTGAAGGAAAATGCTGTCCCACTCCTCCCGGTTCTCTGGAAGGTCCTCTTTATGGAACATGCAGCCCTTGCTGGTGCCGCCGCGCATAAATACAGTTTTAAATGTTCTCATCTTATTTCTCCTCCATTTCTTTTAACTGCTTCTGCAGGTGACGCAGCTGACCTCCGGAAAGAATAACCTCCAGTTCATTGTCGGAAAGCTCCAGCTTTGCCTTGAAGGAAATACTCTTGGTCAGATCTTTGATTTCTACTTCCCGGGTCTTCATCTGGTCCAGAAGGTCCTCTACCTCCAGCTCATCCAAGAGATCCAGCTTGTCATAATCAGCCGGATCCGCAAATACCATCGGAATGATACCGTGATTGATCAAATTTCCTTTGTGGATACGGGCAATACTCTTCGCAACAACCATCTTCACGCCCAGGTACATCGGGTTGATGGCTGCATGCTCACGGGAAGAACCCTGGCCGTAGTTCTCGCCTCCAATGATGATGCTCTTACCCATGGCTTTGGCGCGGGCTGCAAACTCCGGATCATAACGGTGGTAACAGTACTGGCTCATCAGCGGGATGTTGGAACGCATGCTGGAGAACTCCGCGCTGGCCGGGGTAATATCATCCGTGGTGATATTGTCCACAGTCTTTAAGCTGATCTGTGCCTTTAAATGCTGCTCCGGCGCGTCCGGGATCGGAAGCGGCTGGATGTTCGGTCCGCGCACGATCTCGACCTTCTTTGCTTCTTCCTCCGGAAGCGGCTCAATGATCATGGAATCATCTACCGGGAACTCCTCCGGTTCTTTTACTTCTGTCAGAACGGACAGGTCACTGCCAAGGATATCCTCCGCACTTGCAAAGGTTCCGGTGATGGCGGTAGCCGCAGCACTTTCCGGGCTTACCAGATAAATTTCCGCGGTCGGGTTGCCTGCACGGCCCTTGAAGTTACGGTTGGAAGTACGCACCGCCACACCCTTGGTTGCCGGAGACTGGCCAATGGCGCAGCACGGTCCACAGGCAATTTCCAGAAGTCTTACGCCGGCATCTAACAACATATCAATATAGCCATCACGCATCAGAAGCTTGTAAATTTGTTTGGAAGAGATCGCGCAGGTACAGCTCACATCCTCACTTACATGTCTTCCCTTGAACACCAGAGCTGCCTTCGCGATATCGGAATAGCTGGCATTGGTGCAGCTTCCGATGAAAACCTGCTGTACTTTCTTTTTCTCTACATCTTTTAACGGAATCACATTGTCCGGCTGATGCGGGCAGGCACATAACGGAACCAGTTCGCTTAAATTCAGCTCCATCTCGCCGTCGTATTCCGCATCCGCATCCGGTAAGATTTCCGTGAAGTCTTCTTCTCTCTTCTCTGCTTTCAGGAATTTTCTCACCTGCTCGTCTGCCGGGAAAATGGAAGTGGTTGCTCCCATCTCCGCGCCCATGTTGGTGATGCTGGCACGCTCAGACACGCTTAAGGTGGCTGCGCCCGGGCCCACATACTCAAAGACCTTTCCGAGACCGCCCTTGATGCCGACACGACGCAGCATTTCCAGAATAACTTCCTTCGCGTTGCAGCCTGGCTGTAAATGTCCGGTTAAGTTGACTTTGATGATCTGCGGCATTTTCAGGCGCATCGGGACACCGGTCATGGCCGTTGCCACATCCATGCCGCCAACGCCGATACACAGCATACCGATGGAACCGCCGTGGGGAGTATGGCTGTCGCCGCCCATTAAGAGCTTGCCCGGAGCACCAAAACGAGCCACCTGCACTGCGTGGCAGATACCATTGCCCGGTCTGGAAACATGAACGCCATAGCGTTTTGCAACAGACTGTAAGTAAATATGGTCATCCGGAGTTTTGTTGTCCAGATATAACAGATTGTGATCCAGGTAGCTGACACTGCACTCGGTGCGGACCCGGTCCAGTCCAACCTGCTCAAACGCGAGATACGTCATAACTGCGTTGATATCGTGGGTCAGAGTCTGGTCTACCTTCAACAGAATCTCCTCGCCCGGCTTCATTTCGGACGGTGCCGCAAGATGTGCGGATAAGATTTTCTTTGTAATGTTCATGCCCATGTGAATACTCTCCTTGTTCTCTATTTTTTTAACAGTTTCGTATAAACCTGACCGGTACGCTTCATCTCTGCGAGCGTATATTTCTGCTTTTCTATTTTTTTCAGTGCCCGCTCAATGACGCCCTCCGCCTCCTCCAGGGTAAGCACACAGACACCATTGACATCACCGATTACAATATCCCCCGGTCTTACACAGACACCGCCGCAGCTGACCGGAACATTGATGGCTCCCGCGCCGCTCTTGGCTGCCGTACCGCAGGTAAGGCCCTTCGCATAGACCGGAAAGCCTGACTCTTCGCAGCCTTCCAGATCCCGGAACGCGCCATCGATCACCACGCCCTCTGCCTTCATCATAGCCGCGCAAATGCTCCGGTGATCGCCCCAGTAGGAACAGTCACAGTTACCTTTTCCTGCAACGACCAGCACATCGCCCTCTTCCAGTTCCAGAATTGCGTCCGCAACGATGTCTCCCTCGCCGCTGGGCACATCCACCGTAACCGCCGGTCCGACAATTTTGGTTCTGCCGATCCAGGGCTTAATCTGGTAATCCATGGAGTGGTAAAGCCCCGCTCCATCGCAGAGTTCCGGAGTGGTAAATGCCCTCAAACGTTCGATGAGTTTCTTCGGCGGACGAGTAGATTGTTCTTTTTTTGTCAGTGTTCCCATGTGTGCTCCCCTCTCGTTGTTCTGGTTTGATTATAACGCATGGGTTCTTATAAGTAAAATGCATGGTTTTGTATAAATATCATGCCACTTTGTCTATGCTATAACGTTAAAGAAAAAAGAAGGACAAGCAATTAGGGCTGTCCTTCTCTTCATGTTCATTTCTATTTTGTTTTAAACACCACACAGACCGGGCTTTCTGCCGCGATCTCGGTTCCGCTGTAGGCTAACAGTCCAGTCTCCGGATCAATGTCCATGCAGCAAATGGTATCCGTCAGCTCATTCGCCGCAAGAAGCATCGTTCCGTCCGGATTGATGGTAATAAAACGCGGCTGTTCCCCCTTTGTCTTGATATTCTGGAGATAAGTCATATGGCCATTTTCCTGATCCAGTCCAAACACGGTCACACTGTCATGTTTCCGGTTCGACAGATACAGGTATGTTCCGTCAATTCCGATCTCAATGGCACTTGCCCAGCCGTCTCCCGGAAAATCTTCCGGCAAGGTGGTCAAGATCTGCTTTGGATCCAGAGTGCCGGTTTCTTCATCAAAGTAGTAACAGGTAACAGTGCTGTCTTTTTCATTCAGGCAATAGCAGAAACGATTATTCGGATGAAATACACAATGTCTTGGTTCAGATCCGCTTCTTCCTTTTACCATCGAGGTCTCTTTCAGATTACCATGCTCAGAGTCAATCCGAAAGACCGTTATTTTACCAACTCCCTGCAGACGTCCCTGCGATGGAACCAGAAGCCATTTTCCGCTCCGATCCTGACACACCTGGTGCGGATGGGAAATATAGCCTGGTCCGCCGTTTCCGGAAATGAATTTCAGTTCCTTAATCTTTCCGAGAGATCCATCTTCCTCGACTGGAATCACAGAAACGCCGCCTGTCTGCAAGTTTGCCACAAACAGCCATTTTCCCGTCCGGTCAATGGTCAGATGCACCGGATTCGTACCATGGGTTTCTGTTGTATTCTGATAGGTAAGCGTTCCATCCTCTGCTACTTTGTAAGCGCTGACTTCCGAAAAGTCCCCATGAATCGCATACAGACGATCCTGCTTTTCATTCAGACACAGATAGGACGGGTTCACCTGCCCTTTTGCAATCTGCTTTAACTCCCATGCTCCATTATTTATCTCATATACGCGGATTCCTTTTCCCCGGGCATTCCGTTCTTTTGTGGTACGGCAACCAATATATGCATACATTCTTATTTTCCTCCCTGCTTTAACCAATAAATCCAAGTACACCCGTTAAACTCAGCACGAATACAATTGCTACGACACTCGCTGAAATTGCAAACAAGGTTCCAAACATCTTCTGCTGTTCTTTCTCATCACAGCCTGTTTCCTGCGCATAGCTTGCCATGATCAGGCTGCCTCCTGTTGAAAGCGGGCTGATACCTGCTACCGTTGCACTGCACACGATCGCGCTTACCATCTGGACGATAGAAGCACCGCCGACCTGCTGTGCGATCTCCGGTACTGTTGGGATCAGAGTTGGGAATACTACACCATTTGCACTAGAGAACCAGGACATCAGACCTCCAGTAAATCCCATGATCGGGGCAGCTGTTCTCGTAGACATGAATGAAGCTAGAATGGAAGCCAATAAATCAATTCCTCCCAGTTTTTGCGTAATATTCATCAGCACATTGACACCAGCGATCAGAATTAACACACTCCACGGAATCATTTTTAACGCTGCCTTTTCATTTGCTGCTTTGGTCAGCATCAGCACCAGAGACAGGGTAAAGCAGATCAAGCCAACATCATAAGAAAATCCGACAACAAGAACCACCATGACCAAAAGGGCCACCAAACTAATCATCTGGCTTCGATCAAAAGCCTCCTTTTCCTGCTGGCCACCAGCTTCAGCTGCGCGAAACTTATAACCGCCAAGAACAACATATACCGCAATTGCACAAATCAGATTGGAAACTGAAACTCCGATAAAAATAGGAGTTCCGAGACCTTCAATGCCCATCTCTGTCAAAAGATCCCCCACGATAATTCCGGTCAGCGCGATCGGAGATGCAGTTCCGCCTACTGCACCAAGAATTGCCATAACTCCCATTAAGACCGGGCTGACTTTCATCTGTACTGCAAGAGACACTGCAAAAATAACAGTTACAGACTGCACGCTAATTGCGCCAGGTCCAGCAGCGGACAAAACAAAACTAACCACATATACAATAACCGGTACCAGAAAGGTATTCTTTCCGCAAATACTGATCAGACGCTTTGATATTTTCTCTAATGTGCCATTCTGCTGAAGCAGGCTGAAAAACAACATGGTTCCCAATAATGTAGCAAATAACTTATACGGAAATCCTTTGTAGATATCCCCGGCACCCATACCACCCAGTTTACCAAGAATCAGGGCAAGCCCCAGACACACAACACCAACGTTCATTTTTTTAGCAAATCCAAGAGCAATTGCTCCAATCAGAAACAATAGCGCAATTACCTGTAAACCCATATGCCATCTCTCCTTTATACAATAGTTTATCTTCTCGAAACATGTAAAATCAGGGATATTAATCTGTATACTTTTTACAACTCCTTTCCTGTTTCCCCCTGATTTCTTGTTATCTTTACTATACAGCTTGTTTATTATAAAGTATAATGGTATAATTTTATCAATATTAATAACTTATTGGAATGTTTTGAAGGGGGCACGCACCATGGATGAAAAAGACTACGAACTGCTTTTAGACTTAAATAGAACAAAAAACATCACAAAAACAGCGCAGGAACTATACATGACCCAGCCCGCCATCACCAAGCGAATTCAGAAAATGGAAGAAGAACTGCAATGCACGCTGTTTCTTCGCTCCAAAAAAGGAATTTTGTTTACCCCGGCGGGAGAACAGATTCTTCCCTATGCTTCTGAAATCCTGGCCAACAGCCGAAAACTAAAAGAACAGGTATCGGTCTGTCAGGATCAGATCTGCGGTACACTCCGTCTTGGTTCTTCTTTAAATTTCGCTCACTACCGGCTTCCAAAAATCCTGAAAGCTTATACCGACCAGTATCCGCTCGTTGACGTACAGATTACAACCGGACAGAGCAAACATCTCTTCCAATTATTAAACCGGGATGAAATTGCCATTGCGATCATGCGCGGACAGTATGTCTGGGATGAAACCAGCCAGCTCATCTCTTCTGAACCGATGTGCTTAATCTGCAGCAAAGAAAATCAGGGACGGCCTTTAAGCGAATATTCCTACATTGGGCGCCACACAGATTCAGACTTATCCTCCCGGATTGACCGGTGGCTGACTGCACATGATCTTGCCCAAATTCGTCCGCATATGTGGATCGACAGCATTGATACCTGCAAAGAAATGGCGCGGTATGGCCTTGGCTGGTGCATCCTTCCCCGCATCTGTCTGGATGATTTTAATGGATATATAGAAGATCTTTATCTGGAAGACGGAACTCCTTTCGTACGAAAAACCTATGTCCTGTATAAAGACCAGTATGCACAGCTCCCGCAGGTAAAACTATTTCTGGATGCGCTGCTTTCCAGTTCCATATAGGCAGGATATGCGCTGATGTTTTTGTGCTGCTCCCCTGATGCTTGAGAATCAAAAAAAACAGAGACCTGCTTGTTTTCGCACAGGTCTCTGCTTTGGCAGAAATGATTGATTGGATTTTTAGAATTTGATTACACCGATCAGGGTAGCCATAATCAGTACTGCAATACTTGCCGGCCATACCAGTCTCAGAGAGTACTTGATATGCTCACCAATGGATACATCTGCAAGGCCAAGTCCTACATACGTTGCTGCTACAGACGGACTGATCGGTGTTCCCAGAGTTGCAGTCAAAAGAAAGGCTGCTGCTACCGTCTCAGGTGTTACACCAAACGGCTCTACCACACCGATGATGATCGGAAGCAGTGCATAGTAAAATGCATCGGTACCAAGGATCATCAGAAGCGGTACGGAGAAGAGGCACATAAACCAGTGCATATGCGGAGCAATGGCTGCCGGAAGTACACCTACAATGGCATTGGCCATAGCCTCAACCATTCCGGAATCTTTGATAACACCCATGAAGATACCTACTGAAAACAGTGTCATAGTCATAACCATGGCATTGGTACCGTACTCTTTAATTTTCTTATTCTGCTGCTTTGCGTTCGGGAAGTTTACGATCAGTCCGATGGCAAATGCTACCATGAAAATGGAATACAGCGGAACCGGAAGGTCACGGAATAACAGAACCAGCATAACCAGGGTAAGAACCAAGTTAAAATAATAGACGCCCTTCTTTGTTTCTTTTTTCTCTGCGTTCGCATCATCTGTGGCCTGCGCATGAGCGCCTGCCTCTGCACCATTCTTTTTCTCAATCATGGAAACTACAATCGCAATAGCGAACGCTGCAATTACCAGACATACAACACCTGGAATCATAAATCCATACAGGTCTCCGGCCTCTACACCTACCACACTTGCGGCACGCATGGTCGGACCACCCCACGGCACCAGATTCATAACACCGTAAGCACCACACATTGCAGCAAGCAACGCCTGCGGACGAACTCCCATACGCTTACAGATCGGAAGAAATGCAGGAACCACAATCAGGAATGTGGTTGCGCCGGAACCATCCAGATGCGCAACAAATGTGGTCAGAACAATCGCAACAAAAATGGTTGCTACATTTTTTCCGGCCCGTTTGATCAGGAAATTGATGATCGGATCAAATAATCCCGCATCCGACATCATGGTAAAATAAGAAATGGAGAAAATGAACAGAATCGCGGTACTTAACATCGTATTCATACCGGTCTTAATAAATCCGGCAATCTCCTCCAGGCCGAATCCGGCCAGTGCAGCCGCGATCAGCGGCAGTAAAATAAATGCCAGAGGCGGCGCCATCTTTTCCTTGATCAATGCAAACATCAGAATGATCATCAGTGCAAACCCAATTAATGCTAACATTTCGTTACCCCCTATTGTTTTTTATTTTATCTCATCTGCTGTATCATTCAGAATCAATCAAATGAATACTCCCTGACCTCTCGCACTACATCCATAATACTGCCATCCCGGGCTTCTATGATTCCAACTACTTTATCACCAAACTGTACCGGATCCGGTGCACCTGTAATGGCATAGGCCTGGTCCCGGAGTTCCTCAATGGTGCAGATTGGCAGTCCGCTGCTCTTCATGCATTCGATGAGGTCTTGTCTGCGTGGATTGATGGCAATGCCATAATCGGTGATCACAACGTCTACGGTTTCTCCAGGTGTTGTCACGGTGGTCACATTCGTGCAGATAGCCGGAATTCTTCCCTGCAGAAGCGGTGCAATCACAATCGTGCATTTTGCGCCTGCTGCAGTATCCGGATGTCCGCCCTGTGCTCCGGTAATAATACCGTCAGAGCCTACCACTACGTTACAGTTGAAGTTTACATCCACTTCCAGTGCGGCCAGAATGACAAAATCAAGCTTGTTCACATAAGCTCCCTTATTGAACGGATTGGCATACTCAGATGCACTGATTTCGATATGGCGGTCCGGATGTTTTTTAATAGACTCTACCGCACCCAGATCAAAGTCCTGGGTATCTACCAGAACATCAACCAGGTCACGCTCCAGAAGATCTGCCATCGGTTTGGTCAGTCCGCCAACGCCAAAACTCATGCGGATGCCGCGTTTCTCCATCTCGTCTGCCAGTGAAATGGTGGATGCAATGGATGCGCCGCCTACACCAGTCTGATAGGAGAAACCGTTCTTAAAGTACGGGGTACGGATTACGAACTGGGTGCAGTAATCTGCCATTCTCAGTTTTCTCATATCGGTGGTCGGTTTTGCCGCACCGGTTGCGATCTTTGCCGGATTACCGATCTCATCTACGACGCAGACGAAATCTACCTGGGTCATGGAGATGCTTGCCGGGATGTTCGGGAATGGAACCAGGCAATCAGTAATGGCCACCACACGATCTGCATACTGCGCATCTGCCATTGCGTAAGACAGCACACCACAGTCGCTCTTTCCGCCATTAGCTCTTAAGTTTCCATATTCATCACAGGTCGGTGCGCCGATAAACGCGATGTCGATATGAACCTCACCGGACTCAACAGCTCTGACACGGCCGCCGTGAGAGCACATCACTGCCAGGTTCTTTAACTTGCCTGCTGAGATTGCTTCACCGATCTTGCCGCGAACACCGGAAGACCGAATACCGGTTACAGTACCGTCCTCGATCATCGGAACGATCGGATCGTGTGCCTTACCAAGAGAACTTGCACAGATGGTGATATCTTTAATGCCCATCTTGTGGATTTCTTCCATAACCATGTTTACTATATAGTCACCCTCACGGAAGTGATGGTGGAAGGAAATGGTCATGCCGTCCTTGATCTCACATTTCACCAGTGCCTCATGAATGTTCTCCACGATCTTGCTTCTGTTCGGATCCATCATGGCATGAGCCTTCGGAGCTGCTTTCTTATACTCGTGATTATCGTAAGCGTAAGCGCCCTTGAACGCTTCCTTACCGGTTGCCTTTAATACCTCTTCCGGGATTTCTCTTCCTACTGCATTGATCATCTTATA
>ERZ836760.337-NODE-337-length-74644-cov-8.584778_pt1 | contig 74644 bp, 63 predicted proteins | sample MGYA00519941_ERZ836760 | MGnify/ENA primary metagenome ERZ836760 (study PRJEB31850, sample SAMEA3708807) | human gut metagenome | biome: human gut; feature: human-associated habitat; material: faeces | place: China | collected 2014 ... | reverse complement strand
CGAATTCTGATAACTTCCGTCAGAGTTCCATTCAGGGGGTTATGAAGCGAATTAAAGCCAAGGGCGCAACTGTAGTTATCTATGAGCCTACTTTGAAGGATGGCGACACATTTTTTGGTAGCCTAGTGGTCAATGATTTGACTAAGTTCAAAGAAATGAGCAATGCCATCATCGCAAACCGTTATGATAAGTGCTTGGATGACGTGAAAGAAAAAGTGTATACCAGAGATATTTTTCAGAGAGATTAATAAGTGTGGGTTGGTAGAGAAATGGATGAAAAGAAAAACATCAAAATATGCTTTGCGGCTTCATCTGGTGGGCATTATGAGCAGCTCATGATGCTAAAACCGTTGATGGAAAAATACGATAGTTTTGTCATTACTGAAAAGACAGACTATAGTGCAGAAGCAAAAGGTGAAAAAACATATTATATGAAGCAGGTCAATCGACGGGAGAAAGATTTTATTTGGCAGATGGGTCAAAATGTTTGGAAGTCTATCGACATTTATAGAAAAGAGAAACCTGATGTGGTAATCTGCACAGGAGTTCTTGCTATGATTCCGATATGTTTGATTGCAAAACTTCATGGAAAGAAGCTCATCTACATAGAATCTTTTGCGAAAGTAACATCCGCAACTCGCACAGGAAAGTTGCTATACAAGTATGCTGACCAGTTCTATGTTCAGTGGCCGGAAATGCAGAAGATTTATCCTAAAGCAATATATCTTGGTGGTATTTATTAATGGAGGATGAGAGATGATCTTTATTACATTGGGGTCTCAAAAATTTCAATTTAATAGACTCCTCCGAGCTGTGGATGAGTTGATTGAAAAAGGTGTTATTGATGATACTGTGTTTGCTCAAATTGGTTATAGTGATTATGAGCCGAAGCATTTTCAATATAAGCAGTTCCTTGATAGAGAAGAGTTTGTTGCACAGGAAGATATGTGTGACATTCTAATTACTCACGGTGGTACTGGTGCAATTATTGGTGCTGTAAAAAAAAGAAAGAAGGTTATAGCGATTCCTAGACTAGAAAAATACGGAGAGCATGTTGATGATCATCAGATTCAATTGATTGAGCAATTCAAGGGACAGAATCTGATTTGTGGAATTGATGACACTACGGAATTAGAAGATGCTCTAAATTTCGTAAGAGAACATGAGTTTGATGTATACCAGAGTAATACGAAAACGATTATTGAAAGTATTGAGAGATTTATCGAGGGGAAAGAATAGATGAGGGTATTAATGCTTGGAAATGATCCTTCTGTTAAGGGTGGAATAACCAGTGTCATAAGCCAGCTGTTGGCTCATGATTGGAACGCAGAAGGCGTTGATATGAAATTTATTCCAACCTACGTTGAGACCAACAATGTAAAGAAAATACTTTTCTTTGCGAAAGCTGTTAAAAGAATACAGAGAGAGTTTAAAACAAATAAACCGGATGTTGTGCATATGCACATGTCCTATAAAGGAAGTTTTACCAGAAAGTTTTTCTTGCATAAACTTTGTAAGAAAAATGGTATTCCTGACATTATTCATCTTCATGGTTCTGAGTTTAAAAAATGGTTCGATGAATCTGATGATAAGAAGAAAGAAGAGATTAAGACACTTTTGAAAGAGAGTGCAGGTGTCATTGTACTTGGCGATAAATGGAAAGAGGTAGTCAAGAAAATTGAGCCAACAACAAGGGCTGTTGTGGTTAACAACACAGTTCGTATTCCGAATTGTAAGGTTGAGTGGAATCTGCCAATTACTGTTCTATTTATGGGAGTATTAATTAAGCGAAAAGGCGTGGCTGATCTTATCCGAGCAGTAGATATTCTCAAAAAGAAAAATCGGCTTAACAATGTAAAGTTTGTTATTGCAGGGAGTGGAGTTGAAGAAGCAGAACTCAAGACAATGTGCAAAAAACTTGAGTTAGATAAATACATCAATTTTGTTGGATGGACCTCTGGTGAGAAAAAAGAGAGATTGTTTCGAGAATCTCAGATGTTAGTTCTTCCGTCCTATAATGAAGGGTTACCAGTTTCGATTCTTGAAGCAATTAGCTATGGAATGCCAGTTGTAGCAACCTGCGTAGGCGATATTTCTGCTGCAATTATTGATGGAGAAAATGGTTATTTGGTTGAGCCGGGAGATGTGGATGCACTTGCCAATAGTATATATAAATTGATTTCAGAGAAAGCCAACTGGCAAAAAAAATCTGAAAGCGCAAGAAAAATTAGTATTAGTCAATTTGATGAAACTGTTTTTTTTGAAACAATTTTAAATTTGTACAGGAAGATGGAGTGAGCAGTGTTACGAAAAGTTAAATTGTGGATAAAACGTAGAGTTCATGGAATTGTCACTGTGGAGGAACTTAGAAAAAACGGTGCAGTGATAGGTAATAATGTTGAATTATGGTCTAATAAAATAGATAAAGGACATGCTTTTTTGTTGGAAATAGGAAATAATGTAACCATAAGTGATGCACGGATTCTTTTACATGATGGTAGCACCAAGATTTTTCTTGGCTATAGTAAAGTGGGAAAAGTGGTTATTGGAGATAATGTTTTTATTGGTGCAGATGCTATTATCCTACCTGGAACTAAGATAGGGTCTAATGTGGTGATAGGAGCTGGGGCTGTTGTAAAAGGAGAAATTCCTAGTGATAGCATTGTGGTTGGAATCCCTGGAAAAGTAGTTTGTACCTGTGCAAAATTTATAGACAATAATAAGAAACTGTTGGAAAACTGCCCTAGATATGAAACATATTGGCCGCTCAAAACGACTGAAGAAAAAGAAAAGATGAAAATCGAACTGGCAGATACAATAGGATTCGATATTTAGCTAAGGAGTATAGAATAATGAAGATTATTGCTTTTTATTTACCTCAATTTCATAATATTCCTGAGAATGATGAATGGTGGGGAGATGGATTTACGGAATGGGTAAATGTTAAAGCGGCAAAGCCGCTATTTGAAGGGCATCAACAGCCAAAGGTTCCGTTAAATGATAATTATTACAATTTACTTGACGATAATGTGAAAATTTGGCAGGCAAAGATTGCTAAGGAGCATGGTGTATATGGTTTTTGCTATTATCATTATTGGTTTAGTGGAAAAATGTTGTTAGAAAAACCGATGGAACAAATGTTGAAAAATAAAGCTGTTGATATACCATTTTGTATCTCATGGGCAAATGAGACTTGGACTAAAGCTTGGGTTAATGATGAAAAGAAGGTTTTAATTCTTCAAAAGTATGGAGAAAAGGATGAGTGGAAGCAGCATTTTGATTATTTGTTGCCATTTTTTAAAGATGATAGATATATTAAAGAAAATAATAAGCCACTTTTTATTATATATAGACCAGAAGTTGTAGAATGCTTGAACGAGATGTTGGATTACTGGAATCAATTAGCTATTGAAAATGGTTTCGATGGTATGTGTTTTGCATATCAGACCATCAATATGGATATTACAAATGGATCGGATACAAGTCGCTTTGATTATGACATTGAATTTCAACCTTCATATGCTCGATTTGATATGTCAAATCAAAAAAGTAAGCTTGCGGTTCTCAAAAAGATCAGAAGGAATGTAGCTAAATGGTTTGAAAAAAAGTTCGGTATTGATTTGCTTCGATATACAAGTCCAATGATGGCAAGAAAATTGCTTCATACTAACGGTATTGATTATTCTGAAGCATGGGAGACGATTCTTGCTCGAAAACCTATTAGCAATAAGTGCATTCCTGGTGCATTTGCTGCTTGGGATAATACTCCTAGACACAAAGAACGTGGTTGGGTATATACAAACAATACACCTGAGATTTTTGAAAAGTATTTAGAGAAGCAAATTGTTCGTGCTAGAGACGTTTATCACAAAGATATGATTTTTATGTATGCGTGGAATGAATGGGCTGAAGGTGGATATTTGGAGCCAGATGAGGAACATGGGTATGCATATCTGGATGCAATAAGGACAGCGTTGGAAAAAACAGGAGAATTTCCTGAATGGTAAATAGGGAAGGAAGCAAATCTATGGATAGAAAGAAAGTCTTGTGGCTGTCAGCTTGTGTTCCGGTAAAAAATGGTAGGGAAGCTGGGACAAAAACATTCTTCTATTATTATGAGAAGATGAGAGGTGATTCTAGGTTTGATATAAAAATGATTGCTTTCTGTAAGCAATATTTATTGGAGGAGGCTATAGAGGATAATAGAGGATATGATATAGATTATATTGTTTATGATAATATCCCTAAGTATCAAAAGCTGATTAATATTGAATCTAGATATAATCCGTTTAATCGGTATGCAGGGCTCATTCCTAATTATAGTGTTCAGCAATTATTCAAAAAATTAAAGAGCCTTAAGTCAAATGGTTATATTCCGGAAATAGTAATCTTAGAGTGGACTCAACTTGTAGTATTAGCAAAGGACATTAAAGGTATTTTCCCAAGCTGCAAAATCGTCGCATCCGAACATGACGTGACTTTTGTTGGCTACAAAAGAAAAGCTGAATATTTCAAGGGTATTAATGGCTATATTTGGAAATTTAAGTATATTAGAGAAAAGAGCAAAGAATTAGGAGCATTAAAGCACTGTGATCTGATTTTGCCGCATAATGAGGATAATACTGATATTTTGATTCAAGAGGGAATCAATAAAAAGCAGATTCAATGGCTAACACCATATTTTAATAATATGAAAGATTGCCATTGGAATGGAGAGGAAAGAAGCGTTTTATTTTTTGGAGCAATGGCTAGACCAGAGAATTATTTGAGTGCGATTTGGTATATAGAAAATGTTATGCCTAGAATACAAGATTTGAAATTGAAATTTGTTGTACTTGGAAGTAATCCTGCGGAGGTGTTTGAAAAATATATCAACGATGAAGTTATTGTTACAGGTTTTGTAGAGGATGTTACTCCTTATTTTGAAAAATCATTGTGTTTAGTAGCACCGTTGGTACTTGGCGCAGGCATCAAGGTTAAAATTCTTGAAGCGATGTCTGCCGGTATTCCAATTTTAACAAACGCTATAGGTATCGAGGGAATTTCAGCTACAACGCAAAAAGAATATGTTCATTGTGAAGATGCCTTTGAGTACGAGAAAGCTATTCGTCAGGCATATAAAAGAGAATTAGACTCAATTGGAAGCAATGGGCAGCGCTTTGTAAATGAGCACTTTAGTTTAGAAAAATCAAAGAATAGATATTTTGCATCATTAGTGACGTTATAAGGAAGTATTAGGCAGGTATAGATATGATTATTACAAAGACACCATTCCGCATGTCTTTTTTCGGCGGCGGAACAGATATGGAGGATTATTTTAGAGAGAATGGCGGTGCCGTTCTTTCTACAACATTTGATAAATACTGTTATGTGAATGTAAGACACCTTCCTAGGTTTTTTGACTACTCTACAGAATTATCTTACTCAAAAACCGAAAGAGTGACAGATGTTGAGGATATTAAACATCCAGCTATCCGTAATGCAATGAAGATGTTAGATATGTACGAAATTCGTCTTACGTATGAGGCCGATCTTCCTGCTCGCTCTGGTCTGGGTACCAGTTCTTCATTTGCGGTTGGAATGCTTAATGCTTTTTACGCACTTAAGGGTAAATACGCAGATAAGAAGAAATTAGCTGATGAGGCAATCTATCTAGAACGGGTATTATGTCAAGAAGCAGGAGGATGGCAGGACCAGATTGCTGCTTCTTATGGCGGATTTAATAGAATCAACTTTGGTTCGAATGGATATGAGGTTTTGCCTGTGATTATCAGCCCAGAAAGAAAAAATCAACTGAACGATAATTTGATGATGTTTTTTACAGGTTTTACGCGTTTTTCCTCCGAAGTGCAGAAAGCCAATAATGTCAGTGGTACTGAAGGTAAGAGACTGAAGTTAAAGAAGATGTATGAGCTTGTTGATGAAGCTGAAACTGTGCTCACAGACAAAGAAAGAAATCTTGACGATTTTGGCCGACTGCTTGATACAACTTGGAGATTAAAGAAAGGGACTGGTAACGCTATCAGTACTAACAGTATTGATGGACTTTATGAAAAGGGAATTGAAGCAGGTGCTTTGGGTGGAAAACTTCTTGGGGCAGGTGGTGGCGGCTTCCTCGTATTTTATGTTCAGCCTGAGAAGCAGAAGGCAGTAAGAGAGTCTATGAAAGATCTTATGTACATTCCATTTAAATTTGAAGATGGTGGTACAAGAGTAATTCATTATAGTCCTGAGACGTTTGAACCAAAGGATAACTAATGAGTAACTATTAGTAGGGGAGTTAAAAATGTTAGAGAGAAGATTATACAAACATGTTGATTTATTGATTGAAAGATATCCATTGCTTAAGGTGTGTGAGCAAAGTATTATTGATGCTTATCTTGTGCTGGAAGAATGCTATGTAAATGATGGAAAGTTATTGATTGCAGGTAACGGTGGTTCTGCAGCTGATTCAGAGCATATTGTTGGTGAATTGATGAAGAGATTTAAGATACCTCGACCTGTTACACCGGAGTTTGCAGAGAAAATGAAATCTATTGATCCTGTACGTGGTGAGAATCTTGCTTGTACTCTTGAACGTGGATTGATGGCAATTCCGCTCGTTGCCCATGAGGCTCTTTCAACTGCATATATTAATGATGTTGATGGACAGAATGTTTTTGCACAGCAGTTATTTGGATTTGGTCGACAAGGAGATGTGTTCCTTGCTATTTCTACATCTGGTAACAGTAAAAACGTAATAAGTGCAACTGTGGTAGCAAGAGCAATAGGAATGAAAGTAATTGGGCTTACTGGCTCTAAAGGTGGAGAGCTTGCTGAAATTGCAGATGTTGTGATTAAGGTTCCTGCGACAGAAACTTATATGATTCAAGAACTTCATCTTCCAGTGTATCATTGTCTATGTTTGATGCTTGAAAATAGATTTTTTGGAGAATAAGATCGTTGAAATCTGTAGTTTGATTGGAATTGAGGTGAGGATGGTGCAACCATTGGTAAGCATTATATTAGTAAATTATAATGGTTATTCGGATACAGTTGACTGTATACGTAGTTTACTTAACGTAGATTATGATAATTTTAAAATATACGTTATTGATAATGGATCAACTGTGAACGCAACTCCAGAACAACTTCAATATATATCACAACATTCGAATTATATTTGGAGTGATAATAATCTTGGATTTTCTGGGGGAAATAATCTGGGAATTGATTATGCCATGAAGGATAATCCAGATTATTATTTATTGTTAAATAATGATACCGAAGTGGAACCGGATTTTTTGGATAAACTGGTTAAAGTGGGTTCTGAAAAAGATGATGCGGGTATCATTACTGGTAAGATTCTCTGGTTTGATGATAAATTACGAGTTTGGTATGCGGGTGGTGAATATAATTATGAAACAGGGAAGACAACGCATTTTCACTACGACGAAATAAATAATGAGTCAGACAAAAAGATAGAAGCAGTTACGTTTGCAAGTGGCTGTCTTTGGCTTATACCTAGGCAGGTAATCTGCAATGTGGGGAAAATGGATGAACGAATGTTTTTATATGCGGAAGATACAGAGTATTGTTGTCGAGTAATTAAGAATGGTTTAAAAATCTATTATACAAATGACTCAGTGATTTATCATAAGGTTAGCCGCTCAACAGGATTTGGAAGTACGAATTCGCAATACTATAACGTACGCAATACTTTATTTATTAATAATATATATAGCAGTAACAGAATTAGAGTATTGTTAAGACAGATTGTAATTTGGGAAAAAGAGGCTTTTCGTGGGAGAATGGATTTTTATGCCGTACAGCAAGGAATCTTGGATTTTGTTAAACACAAAAGTGGAAAACGAGACAAGTGAAGGGAGAAAAGTAGATGTCTCTTAAAATTCGAATAAGCAAATTGTGTGAAATCATTATATATATTGTATTACTCTTGGATTTGAACTTATTTATGATTTCAAAAGTAAGTGTTGCAAGTAGAATGCTATATTCGATTGTGTTGTCTGCTTTTGTTATTATCATAAACTTATCTAAAAGAAAAAGTATAGTGTATCAGAATGGAATTAAATGGATTCGGATTTATTATATTGTAGTGGTATTTATGCTGCTTGCTCATTATTTACATGATAGTAGAATGAACGGAGTTTCAAATGTCATGTTTCTTCGTAATTCTTATTATTATTTAATTTGTATTTTTTCTTTTGCGTTAATTTATGTGATAGATATAAATGGAGGAACCGAAAAATTGTGGAATAATCTACTTGCAATTTCGATACTCTGGACTTTAATTTTACTTGTACAGGCGTTTGTATTTAATAAGACTGGAAGATTATTGCTGCCATATTTACAACAGCGTGGAATGTATTCGAATAATACACGTAACGGAATGTTTCGCATTGAGATGCGATCGGTAGCACATATTATGATTATTTACTGTTTTGATCAGTTGTATAATCAAAGACCTAAAAAGAAAGTGGTTTTACTAGTTGGTCTATTGCTTGGAATGATAACAATGTTTTACGTTGAACAAACCCGAGGCTATTATATTGCAATCTTCTTATCAATATTTGCAGTAATGCTATATAATAGCAAAAACCGCAAGCAATTTATTAGAACATCTGTTTTGATGACACTTGGCTTTGTGGTTCTGTGGAGAACAAAAGCAATAGGAAAGCTTTTCCAATCTATTTTTAACGGTAACGATTCTATGGCAACAGGATTGGTTCGTGTTGAAGGAATGAAAATGTTTTGGCAATCATTTTTGAGCCGACCATTGTGGGGATGTGGATTCCAAGAAACAGGAGATTTTGTTAATTCTGGTTTGCTGAGTTACTATTTTAATGATTGCGGTTTTGTAGGAATAATAGGGCAAATTGGGATATGGGCTTTTATTATTGTGGGAATAATGCTTTTCAGGTTCGGATTTATTGTAGTTAGAATGTTGAAAAAAAATAGTAGCGATGGATCTTTGTTATTAGGATTGTATGTGTTCTTGGTTTCAAGTTCAACATCTTTGATTTGTTATTGGAATTCAACATGTTTACTTTGTCCTATCCTTTGGGCAATCTTTGAATATACATATGCCATATTTAAATTGGAGAAGTCATGAAAAAAATAGGAATTGAGACATGGACAGGTGGTACGAATTATGGTACCAACTTACAAGCTTTTGCACTTAAGCGACAGTTAGAGTGTATGGGATATCAACCGTCAATCATGGGGGTAGTGTGTCATAATGTGAACTACTTAAAATATCCGGATGTTTTTTTTAGTTATATATCTAAAAAAATTAGTAATATGTGGCAAAGGCATGTAGTAAAAAAGGAAGAAAAACTTCCGGTAAAAGATGAAAAGAAATTTGCAATTCAAGAGCAAATTTTTACGTCCTTTTGCGAGGAGGAGTTTCACAAATTAGAAGTAAGAAATATGAGGCAGTGGGATCATGTAAAAGAGGAGTACTTTGCCTTTATTACCGGTAGCGATCAGATTTGGAATCCGGAATATTTTCAAAATTCATATATGCTTGATTATGTTAGAGAGCATAACATCAAGAAAATTTCGTATGCTTCAAGCCTAGGCGTATCAGCGTTATCAAAAAAAGTAAGGAAAAAATATAGAAAATTATTAAAGTCCTATTCAGCAATCAGTGTTAGGGAACAATCAGCAGCTGATATATTACAAGAAATTAGTCCCGTTAAGGTTCAGGTCGTAGTTGATCCCACTATGTTACTTGAGAAAAAAGAATGGGATGCTTTTGTAGGACAGGCAGAGGTTGATCCATCATGGAATGCGCAACAACACTATATTTTATGCTATTTTGTGGGAAATAAAAAGGAGTATTGGTCATATGTAGATAAAATTGAGAAAACAACAGGTTACCATGTGTTGACTATTGCAATGAGTGGAAATGACGTTCAAGAGACGTATCAGACGATTTATAATGTCGGACCAAGAGAGTTTGTTTGGTTGATCAAAAATGCTTCTATTGTGTGTACTGATTCTTTTCACGCAAGCGTGTTTTCCATTATAAATCATAGAGAATTTTATGTGTTAAAACGATTTAGCGACAGAGATAAGGGTTCGCAGAATACGCGTCTGTATCATTTGTTGCATAATTTTGGATTGGATAGTCGATTTATAGATAATGCATATGGAAGTTTTATCAGAGAAGCAACGATAGACTATCTTCTAATTGATGAAAAGCTAAAAGAGTTAAGAGCTGAATCTGAAGTGTATTTGGAATCTGCATTAAAATAAAAAGGAGGGGATGACCGTGATGATTTGTAAAACTGAGAATTGCACAGGTTGTGCAGCGTGCATGAATGTTTGCCCGGTTGGTAGTATTTCAATGGAACAAAATCAGTATGGAGTAGTGCACCCAGTTATTAATAGCCAGAAGTGCATTTCTTGCAAAAAATGTATTAGAACCTGCCCGAGTAATAATGAGATTCCTTTACTAGCTGTAAAAAAGGTATATGCTTCTTGGCGAAAAAACACACAGCGACTAAAAGATAGTGCATCTGGTGGAATTGGAGCTGTTTTGGCAGAACATTGGATTGCTGATGATGGTATTGTTTGCGGCACTGAGTATGATAAGAATTTTCATCCTCATATGCAGTTGGAAACAACAGCAATGGGGATTGAAAAATTCAAAGGATCAAAATATGTACAAAGTGAAACTGGTTATATGTATAGTGAAGTTAGAGAGCTACTTGTACAAGGAAAAAAGGTATTGTTTTTTGGAACACCATGTCAATTGGCAGGATTGTATTCGATAGTTGGTAGAAATTTTGATAATTTATTTACAGTCGAAATACTGTGTCATGGAGTAAGTCCTGACAAATACTTTCAAGAGGAATTAGAACAGCTAAAAAAAGAGAAAGGAATACATACATTCGATAATATTAGCTTTAGAACCAATCGTTGGCTATTAGACTTCTGCTTTGCATTTTGGAATAAAGATAGACTCGTTTATGAAATGCCTGCATATGAGAATAGATATTTCGCTTCATTTTTGAAGGGATTATCGTTGCGAGAGTCTTGCTATCAATGTAAATATAAAAATACGAGACGTCTTGGGGATATATTAATTGGAGATTTTATTGGACTTGGAAATAAAATTCCTTTTGAGTTTTCACCTGCGCATAGATCACTTGTTGCATGTATGACTGAGAACGGCCTTGATTTATTAAGTAGATGTTCAGATGATATGATTCTTGTTGAACGAACACTCGAAGAGGCAGTGATTGAGGGGAGGAGCTTACGTGAGTCATTTCCAAGACATCCTATGCAAAAAGAGTTTCGAAATCTTGTGGCTCAAAAGGGTTTTATATCAGCGGCAGAAGAAATATTAGGTGAAGATCTAGCGAGAGCAGCACAAACGAACCGTAAATGGAAACTGACTCGTAAATTTAAAATTTTCTTATATTACAAATTTCATATAAAAATTTGTGATAGGCATATATTTATAGAGAAATAAGACATTTAAACGGTGTGAAATGGAATGGGGGATATAAAGATGCACAAACGTATTCAGTATATAGATATTGCAAAAGGAATATGCATCCTTTTGGTGATATTAGGCCACGAACTGACATGGGATGATGCCGCTCGATATTTTATATACTCTTTCCATATTCCAATGTTTTTTGCACTATCGGGGGTTACAATGCGTTTGACACATGAATGTGAGAAAACCAAGAAAGATTTCATATTGAAAAACGTGACGGGAATATTGTTTCCATACCTGGAAATGTCAATGCTTTATTTTTTGTGGGATTTAATTAGCTGGCTTGCTAGTGGAAAACTGAGTTTTCATCTAATTGCTTTAGATTTTGGACAGATTGTTACGGGATATGGAATTAATGTTTTATGGTTTTTATCAACATTGTTTTTTGCAAAGCTTATATTTTATCAATTAGTTAGAGGCTCCAAAAAGAATAATTCAATTATAGGAATGCTGATGATATTTGTTACTGGTAACGTCCTGTTGATTGTAGTTCCATATCTTTTATGTGAATTTCCAGCGAATTTAGTTGGAAGATATATTGAATGGGGGCTTATTTCGATTCTTCGACCTGTAATTGCAGTGTTCTTTCTTGGGTTTGGTTATTACGGATATCCTCTTTTTGAGAATAGGCGTAAAAACAGAGGGATGTCGATATTACTTTTAGCGTTGAGTATTTGCTTAATTCCCGTATTTCTGCAAGGTAAAATTACATTGGTGAATATGGTTTCGAATCCATTTTTTATGGTTTTCTTAACTGGAACAAGTGGAACGACAGCAGTTTTGATGGCGTGTAGCCTTCTTGAGGGATGTCGATATTTGTCTAGGCTTTTAACTTATTTCGGTAAAAATTCACTAATCATAATGCTAACGCATGAATACATTCCGGTAAGAGCGTTTATTCAAAAATCGGTAGAACAGGTCATCAACAATTATTTTTTGCAAATTCTCGTAACTTTTTTTGCAATTGTAGTGGTTGAAGCATTGATTTGTAAGTTATGGGGGATATATAGGGTGTATTGGAGACGAATAATCAAAGGCTGAAATAGTTTTTTTGATAAGGAGTGTAGTCATGGCAGAGAGTCATTTGTTAGAAAAAATAAAATTAAAATATCATGATATTCCTGTACAAGCCAAGTTGGCAATGTGGATTTTGATATGTACTGTTATCCAAAAGGGTATTTCTTTGATTACTGTGCCTGTTTTTACCAGGTTAATGGATACAACAGAATATGGAAAAGTTTCAATCTATTTTTCTTGGGTTAATATTGCATCGATTATTACATCTTTTAAGTTAAATGCAGGTGTTTATAATAAAGGGCTATCTAAGTTTAAAGAGGACAGAGATGGATACTGTCTTTCAATGCAATATACTACCACTTTTTTTACAGTAGCTCTTTTATTTGTTTGTTTAATTTTTAGAGATGCAGTTTGCTCTCTGACCGAGCTCTCGTTTGGATTGATATTATTAATGTTTGTTGAATTACTGTTTAACACATCTATGGGATTTTGGACCGTAAAAAAACAGTACGAATTTAAGTATAAGCAGATTGTGGCTGGAACACTTGTATTGACTTTTTTAAATCCATTATTAGGTGTTTTATTTGTGTTAAATGTTCCTTATGAGCAGCGTGGTACAGCCAGAATTCTATCAACAGTATTGGCAATATCATTGGTGGGTCTATTCTTCTATATCATAAATATGAAGCAAGGTAAATATAAGTATAAATTTGCCTATACTAAGTTTGCCGTGCTTTTTAATATCCCGCTTATTCCACATTATTTTTCTGAATACATATTGAATCAATCAGATAGAATAATGATTCAAAAAATGTGCTCCTTATCCGATGTGGCCTTTTATAGCGTTGCATATAATGCTGGAATGCTTCTTACTATTATTACTAGCAGTTTAAATCAAGCATTAACACCTTGGTTATATCAAAGCCTTGATGATAAGAATTATTGTCAGATTGGTAAGACTATTATGTCCCTTGCGGCATTGATTATGGTGCCACTTATTATCTTTATTTGTTTAGCACCAGAGGCCATTTATATTTTAGCTGGTGACAAGTATGCATCAGCAGTATATGTAATTCCTCCAGTAGCAGGAAGTATAGTATTTTTATTTTTGTATACTAATTTTGCGAACATTGAATTTTATTATGATTATAATAAATTTACCATGTATATATCTATGATTGGAGCAATACTAAATCTTGCTTTAAATTATGTGTTTATTAATTTATTTGGATTTGTTGCTGCAGGATATACGACGTTTGCATGTTTCTTTGTTTATTGTTTTGGTCATTATCTGTTTATGGAATTTATTATGAAAAAAAAGAATCATGTTCATTTGATTGATATTAAAATGCTTCTTGGGTTGGTAATAGTGTTATTGGCGCTCATGATAACGATGAGCTTGACCTATAGTAGCATTTTGCTTAGGTATTCACTCATTTGCCTGTTACTAGCATTTGTGTTTGTTTTTCGTAAAAGCATTTGTTCGATTTTGCTCATGATAAAAAAGGTAAATTGATAATTTACGAAAGGAGTGCATTATGAAGATATCAGAAATGATAGGGGCAATAATTCCTACATTAGTATTCAATGCGAAAGCTTTTGGGTGTATAGGGGCATTAAATAAACGGTTCCCTGTGTTTATTGGAAAAGGGATAAAGGTAGGAAAAGTTGCTAAAGGAACTATTATTTTGTCGGAGTGCAGAACTGGAATAGTGAGAATTGGATTTGGTGGAGTTGCGGATATGCCTGCAAATGGGGGGGGGGCTATAAGGATAGATGATGGAGCGAATGTTCACTTCTACGGAAGGATTGGAATAGCCGAGGGATGTGATATTTTGATAGGAAAAAAATCAAAAGTTCATTTTGGAAATAATTTTAGTGCTGGAAAAAATTTTTATCTGTCATCTAATACAGGTGTTTCATTTGGGGAGAATGTATTACTTGGCTGGAATGTTGCAATCAGAGATTCTGATGGGCATAGTGTTATTATAAATGGAGAGAAAAAGAAATCAGAGAAGCCTATTGCCATAGGAAATCATGTGTGGATTGGAGCGGATACAACTTTGCTAAAGGGAAGTGTTGTAAAAGACAATTCTATAATTGCAACCAAAGCAGTTGTAACGAAAGCGTTTGATGAGGAAAATGTAGTTATTGGAGGTTTTCCAGCTACAATTATTGAGCGTGGGATAAACTGGGAAAAATAAAGAGGAATGATGGTTATGAAAAGGATTTTTATTCTGTTAAATATGTTGTTGCAAAAAAATGGTTGGGGAAGAGCAGATTATTTAAGAAAAAACAATATTCTTGGGCATATCGGTAAAAACGTTTCATATCGACCATACAATCTTCCGCAAGAAGCAAAGTTACTGCATCTTGGAGATAATGTCTGGATTGCAGCGGGCGTTCGTTTTGTTACACATGATATGATTAATCATATGCTATATTTTCTTGGAGAGAAGGAATTTGATCCTCCGATTTTGCATGTGGGAGAAATACATATTGGTAACAATGTTGTTATTGGAAGTGATTCTATTATTCTATATGGTAAAACAATAGGGAATAATGTTATCGTTGCCGCAGGAAGTGTTGTGACAAAAAATATTCCAGATAATGAGGTATGGGGGGGGGGGGATCCAGCAAGAAAAATATGTTCTTTTGAGGAATTTTTAGAAAGACGGAAATCTGTTTATAGTAAATAAGCGAGAATAAACACGGAGATAGGTTTATTATTGATGGATTACCGACAATACTACATACAAGGAAAGAACACTATTATGAAAATAATAGTTATGGACGGTAGCAGAGCCTACTTAAAAACGGCATAGAGATATATTTTTGACAGATATTATAAATACAATGTTTAATCTGTTCGCCGCTGTGGATATTGGCATTATTGCTTGTATGCCGTTTGTGTTTAACCTTACGGTTAATAATTTGTATGTAGATGCTTATTATCAGATACCAATATTAATGATTGCAGTCTTATTTCAAGTGATAGTTGGTTTATATAGCGTTATTCATGTTGCATTAAAGAAATCAGCAGAGATAGCTAAAACCTCATTTTTGACTGCAATTATCAATATTACGGTGGATCTTGCGCTAATCAGATTCATTGGCTTGTATGCAGCATCTGTATCGACACTTATTGCATATTTGGCAATGGCTCTATATGGATATTTTGATGTAAAGAGATATGTTTCTGCTTGCTTGAGAAAAAATATATCTTTCTCACTATTATTGTTGGAATGATAACGATAATTGCATAAATACATTTTCGTGTGCAGGGGCGCTTATTATTGCAGTTGCATATGCGATTTCAATTAATTGGCAGTTTTTGATGTCAATATTAAGGCAGATAATTTGCAAGGTGAAAAATACAAATTAGAAAGTATATAGAAGGTTTAGCACGTCTGGTTTAGAAAATGTTTGCTAAACGACTAATTATATAGTAAAAACTCTATGTATTGTATTTGTATGATGGTTACACTAATATCTAGAATGCCTAAGAATGAGTGCTAATAAATCTTTTAGCATAGTTGTTGCATAAATAGAATTATGAAATTATTGTGTTCATGAAGGGGAAAATGAATTTTATGTAACTATTAAAAAACTCGAAGTATATTAATAAAGCTGAGGTGCGTATAATGGCGATGAAGGTTGTGATTATGGCAGGCGGCAAGGGAACCCGAATTACTTCTGTGGCGAGTGATATTCCTAAACCGATGATAAAAATTGAAGGTATCCCCGTGTTGGAACGAGAGATTGAATGCCTGAGAAACCAGGGATTTGATGACATTATTATGACGGTAAGTCACCTAGGAAATATTATTATGGATTACTTTGGTGATGGTTCTGGAAACTCTCCGATAACAGGTGTGCCTTTTGGCGTACATATTGAATACTATTTTGAAAAAGAGCCACTCGGCAATGCAGGTGCGCTGTTCAATATAAAAGATAAGCTGACATCTGATTTTTTGCTCCTAAATGCAGATGCGATGTTTGATGTGGATTTTAACAGATTTGTTGCATTTCATAAGGAACACGGTGGTTTGGTTACACTTTTTACACATCCGAATAGCCATCCATACGACAGTGGACTTATTATTGCTGATAAGAATGGTGCGGTTGAAAAATGGCTTGCAAAAGAAGATGAGCGTCCGCAGTATTACAGGAATCGTGTAAATGCTGGCTTGCATGTTATCAGCCCTCAAGTTCTAGAGCTGGCTGATATTGATGTGGATTTAATAGGTAAGATTGGCACAAATGGTAAACCGGTAAAGGTCGATTTGGATCGCCAGTTGTTAAAACCGTTGGCCGGAACAGGAAAAATGTTTTGCTATGACAGTCCTGAGTATGTCAAAGATATGGGCACTCCAGATCGGTACTATTCCGTATGTAAAGATTATAAAGAGGGCAGAGTCTCTGGAAAGAATCTGAAAAACAAACAAAAGGCTGTATTCCTTGATCGAGATGGAACTATTAACAAGTATGTTGGATTTCTTAGAAATATAGATGATTTTGAATTGATTGATGGTGTTGCGGCGGCAATCCGTAAGATTAATGAATCTGGTTATCTTGCTATTGTTGTGACGAATCAGCCAGTTATTGCCCGTGGAGAGATTTCTTTTGATGAACTTGAAGAAATCCACAATAAGATGGAAACACTCCTTGGACAAGAAGGTGCATATTTGGATGCCATTTATTATTGTCCGCATCACCCACATAAGGGATACGAAGGAGAGCGTCCGGAACTGAAGATTGAATGTGATTGTCGTAAACCGAAGCCGGGAATGTTGTTCAAAGCAGCAGAAGACTTTAACATTGATTTATCACAGTCATGGATGATCGGTGATGGTGAAAATGATGTTAAAGCTGGTATCAATGCAGGGTGCAGGACTGTGCTTTTGAGCGATGGTGATGAATGTTATGGGCAGAATATTACGATGCAATCTCTATCTAAATTAATGAAAGAGAGTATTGTTGTATGAGAAAACAATTGAAAGTGTCCACCGGGGGGACGGAAAAGTTTGATATTCTAAAGTTTATCCTTTCTTTATTAGTTGTTGTTAGACATGGTGCTCAATATATCTTTAAGGACGGAACGGACTGTATAGTGTATCACACAGTAGTGAGTGGATTGTCCTCGATTGCTGTACCAACTTTTTTTGGTATTACGGGATACTTTTCTTATGAATCAAGTCGAGAAAAAAGTGATGTTGCAGATTAGTAGAATACTAAAACTCTATTTGTGTTTGTCCTTTATTTATCTACCATTAAATTATTATAGTTTGAGAGGCAATACCAATTTTTCATGTTGAATATCCGTTCCTTCGGAATAGGGGTACATTTGAACCGTAATAATCAGGGTATGGCGATGAAGTTATTGGCAAATATTGTTGTTATTGTACTAAATTATATTCTTAGCAAATTGGTTGTTTTTAAGAAACAGGGGAAATGAAAACTGTACCACCCTTATTGTGGGTGGGTGTCATCCTAAATCAACAGCCTCCACGTGGCGGATGATGGGCACTGAAAATAGTAGGTGGCAAAGAGTTGAGAATAGTTTGAGAAAAAATGATGGCAAAGAAAATAAGCTATAAAAAGGGGTCTAATTATGAAAGGCATTATTTTAGCAGGAGGTTCAGGCACACGCCTGTACCCATTAACAAAAGTAACAAGTAAACAACTTTTGCCAATCTTCGACAAACCGATGATTTATTATCCGATGTCCGTTCTGATGAACGCTGGCATCCGCGACATTTTGATTATCTCCACACCGCAGGATACACCTCGCTTTGAGAACCTGCTGGGTGATGGACACCAGTTTGGTGTAAATCTTACATATGCTGTGCAGCCTTCTCCGGATGGACTGGCACAGGCCTTTATCATTGGTGCTGACTTTATCGGTGACGATTCTGTGGCTATGGTGCTGGGCGATAACATCTTTGCGGGTCACGGTCTGAAGAAAAGATTAACCGCTGCAGTGGAAAACGCTGAGAGCGGCAAAGGTGCAACCGTGTTTGGCTACTATGTGGATGATCCGGAGCGTTTTGGTATCGTTGAGTTCGATAAGAACGGTAAGGCCATTTCTATCGAAGAGAAGCCAGAACATCCGAAGAGCAACTACTGTGTCACCGGTTTGTACTTCTATGATAACCGTGTGGTCGAGTTTGCTAAGAATCTGAAGCCGTCCGCTCGTGGTGAATTAGAAATTACCGATTTGAACCGTATTTATCTGGAAGACGGCTCCCTGAATGTAGAACTGCTGGGTCAGGGCTTCACTTGGCTGGATACAGGTACACATGAGAGCCTGGTGGATGCCACCAACTTCGTAAAGACTGTCGAGCAGCATCAGCATCGTAAGATTGCTTGCCTGGAAGAAATCGCATATCTGAATGGATGGATCAGCAAGGATGAGCTGATGGAAGTCTATGAGGTCATGAAGAAGAATCAGTACGGACAGTATCTGAAGGACGTCATGGACGGCAAGTATCAGGAACATCTGTATTAATTAGAAAACGAGAACAAGATACATAGATAAGTGTAGAGGAGAATAAATCATGAATATTATTGTTACCGGCGGTGCGGGTTTTATTGGTAGTAACTTTGTGTTCCACATGCTGAAGAAGTATCCGGATTATCGAATCATCTGTCTGGACAAGCTGACCTATGCGGGCAATCTGTCCACACTGGCCCCTGTTATGGATAACCCGAATTTCCGCTTCGTGAAGGCTGATATCTGCGACCGCGAAGCAGTGGATAAACTGTTTGAAGAAGAACATCCGGACATCGTGGTCAACTTTGCGGCAGAATCTCATGTTGACCGTTCCATCGAAGATCCGGGCATCTTCCTCCAGACCAATATCATCGGTACCAGTGTTCTGATGGACGCTTGCCGCAAGTACGGCATCCAGCGTTACCATCAGGTTTCCACCGATGAGGTTTATGGTGACCTGCCTCTGGATCGTCCTGACCTGTTCTTCACTGAGGAGACTCCGATCCACACCAGCTCTCCGTACAGCAGCTCCAAGGCTGCTGCTGACCTGCTGGTTCTGGCTTACCACCGCACCTACGGCCTGCCTGTGACTATTTCCCGTTGCTCCAACAACTATGGCCCGTATCACTTCCCGGAGAAGCTGATTCCGCTGATGATTGCTAATGCTCTGGCTGACAAGCCGCTGCCTGTTTACGGCGAGGGTCTGAACGTCCGTGACTGGCTGTATGTGGAAGATCACTGCAAGGCCATTGATCTGATTATCCGCAAGGGTCGTGTTGGTGAAGTCTACAACGTCGGCGGTCACAACGAGAAGCAGAATATTGAAATCGTGAAGATTATCTGCAAGGAACTGGGCAAGCCGGAGAGCCTGATCACTCACGTTGGCGATCGTAAGGGCCATGATATGCGTTATGCTATTGATCCGACCAAGATCCACAATGAGCTGGGTTGGTTGCCGGAGACCAAGTTTGAGGACGGCATTAAAAAGACCATCCAGTGGTATCTCGATAATCGTGAGTGGTGGGAGACCATCATCAGCGGTGAGTATCAGAACTACTACGAGAAAATGTACAGCAACCGCTAAAAGCCAGAGGAGGAAAGAACATGAAGTTTTTTGTAACAGGCGTTGGCGGTCAGTTGGGCCATGATGTGATGAATGAGCTGCTGAAGCACGGTCATGAAGGTGTTGGTTCTGATATTCAGGAAAACTACAGCGGTGTAGCAGATGGTTCTGCGGTAACAAAAGCACCGTATGTAGCACTGGACATTACCGACAAAGATGCTGTTGAGAAATTTATTACAGAAGTAAATCCGGATGCTGTAATTCACTGTGCAGCATGGACTGCTGTGGACATGGCAGAGGATGATGATAAAGTGGCGAAAGTTCGTGCTATCAATGCAGGCGGCACGCAGAATATTGCAAATGTATGCAAGAAACTGGATTGTAAGATGACCTATATCAGCACGGACTATGTGTTTGATGGTCAGGGCACAGAGCCCTGGCAGCCAGATTGCAAGGATTATAAGCCTTTGAATGTATACGGTCAGACAAAGCTGGAAGGTGAGTTGGCAGTCAGCCAGACACTGGAGAAGTATTTCATCGTCCGCATTGCTTGGGTGTTTGGGCTGAATGGTAAGAACTTTATCAAGACTATGCTGAATGTCGGCAAGACACATGACACTGTCCGTGTGGTCAATGACCAGATCGGCACACCGACCTATACATACGATTTGGCTCGACTGCTCGTTGATATGAATGAAACTGAAAAATATGGTTATTATCATGCAACCAACGAGGGCGGCTATATCAGCTGGTACGATTTCACGAAAGAAATCTATCGTCAGGCTGGATATAAGACGGAAGTCCTGCCGGTGACCACGGCAGAGTATGGTCTGAGCAAGGCAGCTCGTCCGTTCAACAGTCGCTTAGATAAGAGCAAGCTGGTGGAAGCAGGATTTACTCCGCTTCCGACTTGGCAGGATGCACTGAGCCGTTACCTGAAAGAAATCGAGCAGTAAGAGGAGATAGAGGAAATGGGACAGATTAAAGTTGAAAAAAATGTAGGCGGCATCGAAGGACTTTGTGTTATTGAGCCTGCTGTTCACGGCGATGCCCGTGGCTATTTCATGGAAACTTACAACGAAAAAGATATGAAGGAAGCTGGCATTGACATCCACTTTGTACAGGATAACCAGTCCATGTCTACAAAGGGTGTGCTGCGTGGCCTGCACTTCCAGAAACAGTATCCGCAGTGCAAGCTGGTGCGCGCCGTGCGTGGCACAGTGTTCGATGTTGCTGTTGATCTGAGAAGTGATTCTACGACCTACGGCAAATGGTATGGGGTTACCCTGTCGGCCGAGAACAAGAAGCAGTTCCTCATCCCGGAAGGTTTTGCGCATGGCTTCCTGGTTCTGAGTGACGAGGCAGAGTTCTGCTATAAGGTCAATGACTTCTGGCATCCGAATGACGAGGGCGGTATGGCTTGGAATGACCCGGAGATCGGCATTGAATGGCCGGAGTTGAAGGGCGAGTATAAGGGCAGTGCAAGCGCAGAGGGTTATACGCTGGAAGACGGTACGGAATTGAACCTGAGTGATAAGGACCAGAAGTGGCTGGGACTGAAAGATACTTTTAAATTTTAATAGGAATCTTTTACAACACAGTAGGTGGAGTGCTCAGCGGGTCATTGTACTGTGTAGCGATGAAGGCAAGAAAGTGTCTGTAAAACTTGAGAAAATTGTGATATACTGGGAGCGGTAGCTCCCATGCTGCTCTGATAATCACACACCTCTCCGTGGTGAGCAGCAGGCAACGATCTAAGAATCAGGAATTCGATAATCGGCTGAGATGTGAAGAATGAGCGATTGACCTCATAGGAGCTACGATATGGATACTTTAGAAGAACTGAAATATTACTGTGATGAACCACAACCTGTGGGAGCACTGATGCTCACTGGTGAGTGGGGATGTGGAAAAACATATTTATTAAATAATAGTTTATCAAATGTGCTAAAGGATAAATGTGTGTTTTTGCGTGTGAGTCTATTTGGCATGGCGTCGATAGAAGAGGTAAAGAAAGAAGTAAAGCAATGTTGGCTTAGAACCGTAGCTGAATTAAATACTCCAGCGTCTGGATGGGTTGAAAAGGCTCAAAAGTATACTGGAGTTTTTAAGACAGTTGCGGATAAAGGTGCTGAACACCTTCCAGAGCCTTGGAAAAGCATTGTGAGTGGAGCATTATCTTTTAATGCTATTGATTTCGTAAAAGTCGAACCTAAAATGGGAGATAAAAGAGTAATCTTGATATTTGATGATTTGGAGCGTACTGATATTCCAACGTCTGATTTGTTAGGCTGTATCAACGATTATTGTGAAAATCTTCATATTAATACAATCGTAGTGGCAAATGAGGAAAAAATACAGTCAAGTGAAAAAGATAAAATTAAGTATAGTGAAATAAAGGAAAAAATTATCCAAAGAACTATACATTATGTACCGGATTACTCTTCAGTGGTTTCTAATGTAATTGATAGTATAGAGTGTAAGGATGATGATGTGGTTTCTCAAGAATACAAAGCACTCCTTGTAAAATATAAGGAAATTATTAGTTCTATTTTTTCAGGTGCATCAGTAGAAGGAATACCACTAGAACAGTTGATCTCAAAGAAATATTCTGGAAATTCAAGGGCAGAACTCGAAAGTGAAAAAGACAAAATTCAGGAGTTGCTTAAACATAGACCGCATAACATCCGAAGCCTTAAATGCGCAATTCAAGATTTTAAAAGAATATATATATTACTTAATGAAAAGCATATTGATAATAGAGAAAAATGGCTTTTTACATATCTTTCATATGTATTGTGTTTCCGGGCGGGATTGATTCCAGAAAGTGCACGATATGGAACGCTTTTTTCTGATGAAAAGGTGTCTATACTTTACCCTGGATTTTATGATGATAAATTCATTACGGGTGGAATTAAGCAATGGATTTGGCATGGAGAGTGGGCGAAAGATACTCTTGATGCAGAATTTGATTATGTCATAAATAGAGACAAAGCTATTACCCCGGAAGAAAAAGTGCGAATGAATAGACTTTTAGATTTAGATGAAGTTGATATAAGAGACGGATACCCGATACTTTTGGAAGAAGCATATACTGGCACATTGGAGTTAAATGATTATGTGAATTTGCTGTACAATAGTTGTTGGGCTAGAAAGTATAATATTCAGCTTCCAGACATTAAGTGGGAAAAAATTTGCGATGGGATTCATAAGCAGATTGAGAAAATGATTCATACCGGAGAAGAGCAACCACGCCACCGTATGATTATTGGTGATGACAATAAGGATTTATTTTTGCCGGAAGAATGGAATGCATATAAAATAATTAATGAATTTTTGAGTTCCAACACATTGATGTTTGAAAAGAACAAAGCTCTTTATGTGAGCTTGATGAAGAAAGAACCCTTGAATGCCCTGGCTCAAACGCAGAATAAGCGGTTTGATATGTTTGATGTCGAGATGGCCGAGGCCACAGCGGATGGGTTCGAAAAGGTGACAAATGCAGAAAAAAGTAGCTTTGTAGATTACTTTAAGAGAATGTGGCAGGTTAATATATGCACACAGGACTATAAGATTAAGTTGCCAGAAGAGGGATTCCAAACCTTAAAACGGCGTGTATTGCAGATTTTGGATAAATGCCGAGTTGAATCTTTACCAATATCTGAGGCACATGCAAATAGTTTTCTTGAAGTAATCGATAATTTGATTGTTGAACAGAAGCAAAAGCTACAAGAAATTCAAAATAAAGAGGAAGAAGATAGAATAAAAGCTGAGGAAAAGGCATTAGCAGAGAAACAAGAAGCGGAACAAGCAAAGAAATCTGAGATAGACGATGTGATTGAAAAGATGCTGTCAGATGGTGTAAGTGCTGATGATATTCTCGCTAAGTTGAAATAATATTTCTGCAGTGCTATACTTAAAACATTAAAAAAAGAAAGAGGTTATCACCTATGCCCAGAACCAAAGGTAGCAAAAACCGTTCCAAAATCAATATCACCAAAGACTACGCATCCCAGATCGCAGAGAAGCAGGAGACTGTTGCATCTCTAAATACTGAGATCGCTTCCATCACCGCCAACATTGACACTTTGAAGGCTGATTTGAAGGAGAAGAAGACTGCTTTGAAGAAGGCCGAAAAAGAAGTGGCATCCCTGGAAGCGAAGAAGGCAAAGGCAGATGCTAAGGCTGCTGAAGAAGCTAAGAAGGCTGAAGCCGAGAGTGTGGTTAAGAGATTATTAGCCAGCGGTATGAGCGCTGATGAGATTCTGGAAAAACTGAAATAAAACAAGAATCCAAGAGAAAATAAATGCCGTGTGAGGAACACAGGCTCCTCCGGGAGCTGGAAAGCGCACACGGTTTTTTTGAAGGTCGCTATATAGTTTATAACGGAAATAAAAGAAATGGAGCGTGACATAAAATGAATTTATCAAAAATACATCACATTGCAATCATCGTATCTGACTACGAAGCAGCTAAGAATTTCTATGTGAACAGGCTGGGATTCTCTGTCATCAGGGAAAACTACCGCCCGGAGCGCAGGGACTGGAAGCTGGATCTGCGTGTCAATGAACACACAGAGCTGGAGATTTTCGCTGAGGAAAACCCGCCGAAGCGTGTGAACCGCCCGGAGGCCTGTGGGCTGCGTCACTTTGCATTTTGTGTGGAGAGCGTGGAGCAGACAGTGAATGAGTTGGCAGAGGTAGGAATTGAATGTGAGCCAATTCGTGTGGATGATTACACCGGCAAGAAGATGACTTTCTTCCATGACCCGGACGGACTGCCGTTGGAGCTGCATGAGTAAAATGAAGAAAACAAGAAAACCAGGCGGTGGCCGGAAGAAGTTGAAGCCAGAGTACGATGCTGGGAAAAATCTGAAAGAGCAGATGGAAAGTGCTGTGGCACTTTATGATTCTGAGATGTCCTTGCAGGCCATCGGCGAAGAACTGGGATTAAATCCAATCAAAGTAAGAAAGCTGCTCATCACGGCCGGTGTGTATGAATCTGAAGTGGCGGAGAAGGTGCAAGCTACCTTTCAAGAATACCGTGAAACACAAGACTACAAAACCTCCATACTCTCAACTGCAAACACTCTGAAACTTTCCAAAGCCTCCGCCACCTCGTACCTGCCATATCGGAAAGGTGTGTACTTCCCAAGCACAGCAGAAAAAGGGAAGATCAGTGTCGGAGCAGAGCGGCAGCGGAGATACAGAGCAATGAAGCGGTGGAGGGGTGATCCGACAGAAGAAAACTTCTGGGGCATGGTTGTGTCCTATGCCGGGGTAGGATTTAAAACATACTCTGGATTGCCATTCTCTTACGAAATTAAAAAAGGCAGGAACGGTGAGTACACAAAAGAGCTGTGGATCGACCGCCAGGAGAAGAGTAAAAGTCTAGCGTGGAGTTCAGTGCTGCTGGCGCTGAAGAATATTAAAGGAGAAGTGGTAGACCGCCCGAAAGCTTTGGGCGATATCGGGGGCGTGACTTACATTTATGGGATATTCTATCGGTTCGGGCTGATCGATGTGCCGGATGAAGTAAAGGAGAAGATGGGGCATCCGAAAAACCGCAAAAAATAGGTTGCTATGTACAGGAGTCTACGGTAATATGTGCCATAACTGAGGATGTGAATCTCAGTTGGGAAGGATGGTAGCATTATAGAAAAATTGAAGAAAATGCTGGAGGAGTATTTGAGGAAAACGGAACCAGAGTATTATCCGCCAGTGGAGAATCTGCTTGATCTGATCTACGAACATTACACGGAGAATAATCCAGTAGAGAAAAACACAGTTGCCGGGAAAACCGCAAAGGTCAAGGAAAAGGAACTGGAAGAGTGGCTGCGTGGCTTGGAAGGTATGAATAGGCTCGTAGATGACTATGTCGGAGATAAAGATTCCCCTCTGGGAGAAGATTATGGACCGGCAGGGAACAGTGTGCTGTGCATGGGAGAAGACTGCTTTTGAGGAAGGTCTGAAAGTCGGGATACGGCTTATGATGGAAGTATATAGTTTGTAACGGAAATAAAATGAACTTCTGGAGTTCAAAAAAGCCCTCGCTGTGTGTGATACACATTGGGGCGCTGGTCAGTTATTATCTTCTGCCCGTATTCTGAGCAATTCCTCTATTTCATTTTTATTCGTCAAGTGCACCGATGCCGGTACAAAGCAATGTTGACGGAGCAAAGTTCGCGGCGTTCATTGATGTGGCCGTGGCAGACGAGTTGGGGAAGAGAGAAGATGACCTGTCAAAAGCGGGTGTGACCATGTTGGGGAATGTGGATGGAAAGAGCATGTTGGAGCAGATGAGTCCCCAGTTTTTGGAGTTCGTGCTGGATGCGTATCGGAGTTTGAAATACAGAAAATAAAAACGAGAAATGCGTTGATAATTTCTGGGAAATAGAGTATAATGAACTTGATGAAAAATAAAAACGTGAAATCCGTTTTTGAAAGGGAGAGTGGTACATGAAAATACTTCGTATTACAGCACAAGGGCTTCCGTTGTTTAAGGAAGACATGGATATTTGCTTTTACACTCAGCAGCGTGTGAGTGAAGATGACAGGAATAATCTGTATAATCTGATTGACAACTATTACCTTCATTCTGCATGTGCGTTTATTGGAATCAATGCTTCTGGCAAAACCTCTGTGCTGAAAGTCATAAATTTAGCACTGAACATTATAAAGAATGAGCCAATCAATCATGTGGAGGCAAAAACCATTCTTGGAGGGTCAGAGAAAGCTGCGATTCGCACATACTTTTATGATAAGCGCAAATATATCTGCTGTCTTGAAACCGTGATTACAGCGAAAAAGGCAAAGACAGGCGAGTATGTGTATTCAATCTTGTCTGAAAGACTATGGGAAAAGCCGATTGCAGGCGTTAAGTCGAAAAAATATTTGACGGATTTCGATGGAATAGAGCCTGTTGACACACGTAATAGTAATGAAGCTTACCTTTCAGATGATGTCAGCTTTATTATCGCTCATAATAAAAAGGTAAATGACACCGTTGAGGTGTTTAGCCTTCTTTCATATACGAATGTGAATGTTTTGCCTTTTACAGAAGATATTCCGCTGGAAGTAATTACTTTTCTTGACCCGACTATCGAGAAGCTATGTTTTGAGCAGGCGGAAGGAAAAACATTTATTCATCTGAAATTTAGAGATGAAGATGAGATTATCTTGAATAATGCGGTAGATCTTGAGCAGTATTTGTCTTCTGGTACAATTAAGGGCATTATTACATTTTCGATGGTGAAAGAGGTTCTTCAATCTGGAGGATACCTTCTGGTAGATGAAATTGAAAATCATTTTAATAAAGAAATTGTAACGACTCTGATGCGTTTCTTCATGGATAGCCGACTTAACAAGAGAGGCGGAACGCTGATTTTTACAACGCATTATCCGGAACTGCTGGATGAATATGACCGAAATGATGGAATTTGTATCGTAAGAAATCGAAATGGCATTACAGTGGAAAACTTGAGCTATATTCTAAAGCGCAATGACATTAAGAAGAGCGATGCATATCAAAGCGGATTTCTGGAAGGAACAACTCCAGCGTATGAAGCATATATGCGTTTGAAGAAAAATCTGGCCGCTTCAATTAAATAAGGGGGCGGTAGGATGAAGTTAGCACCATATATAGCGTGTGTATGTGAAGGATCAGCAGAAGCTGCAATTATTGATGTTCTAGTGGATAATAATCTTTTGATTTTTACAAGAGAAGATATGCTTGAAGAAAATGTTATTCGCTGCAGGAGTGCTAAGACATTTGAGGAACGCTTCTTACGTAAAGGATTTAAAGATCAGATTTCTGTTATAAGGATTCTTGACTCTCGGAGAGAAGAGTTTAGGCTTAGCAAAGCCTATGAGAAGAAGGTTGATGTGATCAATGTTATTACTGCTCCGGAGATAGAGATGCTGATTATTCATAGCGAAGGAGCTTATGAGCGATTTAAGCGTTCAGGAAAGAAACCGAGTGAATTCTGTAAACCAGATCTTCGTATGCATAATGTGAAATCGTATGATTTTGTAAAAGATTATTTTAGTAATCCACTGACATTAGTTAATGCAATAAAAGAGTACCGTAGAACCGCAAATATTCCTAAAGGTGAATATAGTTTATCAGATCTGTTAAAATAAAGATTTGCCCACTGGCGTACCGTGTAAATCCTACATAGTACGCTGGTGGGCTTCTTTTTTTGCCTCATCCCGCATGAACCACAGACAGCACCCCGGCATGCTCCGAAGTGCAGTTGTGGCTTATGCGGGTTTTGGTGTTATGTGGTCAACGGGTTACAAAATCATACTCCCAATCCGTATAAAATCGCTTTCAGTTCCTTTACCATTCGGGTGAGAATCTCCTGCTCAAGTGTGTTGCAGTCCAAAAGCAGACGGTGAATCTCGGAATCGGCAGTGGAAGCCGAGTGTGTCAGACTGTCTACGAGAAGGTCGTCTGCTGATATGCCGAGAAGGTTGGCAACTCTGATTTATTTCGTACCAAAAATCCGATCCCCTGCATCCCCCAGACCTGGGCAGATGTAAGCGTTTTCATTCAGGCAGCGATCGACATGACCGACATAGATCTGGACATCCGGATGTGCCTCATGCAGTCTCTTTAATCCTTCCGGAGCAGCGATGATTGCCATGAATTTGATGTTCTTTCCGCCGCGTGCTTTGATAAAGTCGATTGCCTCCACTGCGGAACCGCCGGTTGCCAGCATCGGGTCGGTGACAACGATGGTACGCAGTTCGATCGGGGTTGGCAGCTTGCAGTAGTATTCGTGCGGCTCATGGGTTGTCTCGTCGCGGTAGAGTCCGATGTGACCAACCTTTGCGGACGGAACGAGTGCCAGAATACCATTTACCATACCGAGACCGGCACGTAAAATCGGGACAACGGCAAGTTTTTTACCAGCCAGCATCGGAGTGCTGCAGGTTTCGATCGGAGTTTCTACTTCCTGATCTTCCAGCGGAAGATCGCGAAGCGCTTCATAGCCCATCAGCATCGCAATCTCATCGGTCAGGGAACGGAATTCGTTGGTTCCGGTGTTCTTGTTGCGGAGGAGCGAGATCTTGTGCTGAATCAACGGGTGATCGAGAATTGTTACATTTTTCATATTCATAACCTGCCTTTTCTTGAATTTTGATGATGAACGTTTTTTCGTAACGGTGCATAGCGCAGACCGCTTGCTAATTTTGTGCTATCTTCATGCCGTCATTTCCCAAAATCTATATACATATGTGAAATGTATCGCCCTGATGGCATATTTTCTTTAATTATACACCGAATTGTACAGATTGAACAGTCTGTTTTATGATGTATTTTGTTAAAAAGCATCGGTAAAGTTACTGTTCCGGGGTAGGCACTTTTGGAACTGAAAGTGCCGTAAGAAAACGTGGTGGCAGCAGGAATTTGCCGTATTTAAATGCGAAGCCACGGCAAATTCCGTTACTGGGCACGTATGCGTGAACAGTAACTCGGTAAAAGAGCGGTTTGTCATGAAGTAGTGCAGAGCATTTGTAAAAGAATGCAGGTGCTTTTATATGTTTATTAGAATAAAAAATAATACCAGTATTATATATAAGTAATACTTCTGAAAACAAATCAATAAATCTAACTGGAAATGAGAATAGAATGTGGTAAAATATAAAGTAGTGAATTATTGCACAACAATGAAGGAGGAAGCTTTGCCATTATGAAGACTGTATCGATAGCAGAGGAACTGAAAAACAATTCTTATCCGGGACGCGGAATTATCATTGGACGGACGCCGGACGGAAAGAAGGCGGTTACGGCATACTTTATCATGGGAAGAAGCGAGAACAGCCGCAACCGTGTGTTTGTAGAAGAAGGTGAGGGCATCCGCACACAGGCATTTGATCCGGCGAAGCTGGAAGATCCGAGTCTGATTATCTATGCACCGGTCCGTGTGCTGGGAAATAAAACGATCGTGACCAACGGCGATCAGACTGATACGATTTATGAGGGAATGGATCGCCAGATGACCTTTGAGCAGTCCCTCAGAAGCCGCGAGTTTGAGCCGGATGCGCCGAACTACACACCTCGTATTTCCGGTATCCTGCATATCGAGGATGGCGGTTACAACTATGCGCTGTCGATTCTGAAATCCAACGACGGCAATCCGGATTCCTGCCATCGTTATACATATGCGTATGAGAAGCCGGTTGCAGGCGAGGGACATTTCATCCACACCTATATGCACGACGGCAATCCGCTTCCGAGCTTCGAGGGCGAGCCGAAAAAGATCGAGATTCCGGACAGCCTGGATGAGTTTGCAGCGACACTCTGGGAGAATCTGAACCCGGATAATAAGGTATCTCTGTTTGTGCGCTATATTGATATTGCGACCAGAGAGACACAGACGAAGATCATTAATAAAAATAAGTAGGAACAGACTGGAAAATAGTTAAAAAAAGTCAAAAACCGTCTGAAAATGAAAACAGGTCAGAGATAAACGCTCTGCGAGGATGCGCAGTGATTCTGTAAAGAATATGTCAGCTTCGCTGACCAGAATCACGCGCTAAGTCTCACGGACGTTCGACTTGAAACAGCATTTGAATCATGCGTTTAAATGGGTATACAGGAGGAATGAAGATGAACGAACTTGAGTTAAAATATGGATGCAACCCGAACCAGAAACCGTCCCGCATTTTTATGGCGGACGGCAGTGAGCTTCCAATCAAGGTACTTTGCGGCAAACCGGGATATATCAATTTCCTGGATGCGTTCAATGGCTGGCAGCTGGTAAGAGAACTGAAAGAGGCAACCGGGCTTCCGGCGGCAACTTCTTTTAAACATGTTTCCCCGGCAGGTGCAGCGGTAGGACTTCCGTTAGACGAGACGATGCGTAAGATTTACTGGGTCGATGATATGGGAGACTTATCTCCGCTTGCGTGTGCATATGCCAGAGCACGAGGTGCAGACCGCATGTCTTCCTTCGGCGATTTTATTTCTTTGTCGGATGTCTGCGATGCAGATACGGCGCGCATCATCAAGAGAGAAGTATCGGATGGCGTAATTGCTCCGGGATATACCAAGGAGGCGCTGGAGATTCTGGAATCAAAGAAAAATGGCAAGTACAATGTCATTGAAATCGATCCGGATTATGTACCGGCTCCGGTGGAGCGCAAACAGGTATTTGGCGTGACCTTTGAGCAGGGTAGAAATAATCTGACAATCAACCGTGAGCTGCTGGAGAATATCGTGACTGAGAATAAAGAGCTGCCGGATAACGCGAAGATCGACATGATCGTATCTTTGATTACCCTGAAATATACACAGTCCAACTCTGTCTGCTACGTGAAGGATGGACAGGCGATCGGTATCGGCGCAGGTCAGCAGTCCCGTGTACATTGTACCCGTCTGGCAGGTCAGAAAGCCGACAACTGGTATCTGCGCCAATCTCCGCAGGTGTTAAATCTTCAGTTTGTGGATGGAATCAAGCGTGCAGACCGCGACAATGCGATCGATGTTTATATCGGAGAAGAATATATGGATGTGCTGGAAGAGGGCGCATGGCAGAAAATTTTCAAGGTAAAACCGCCGGTATTTACCCGTGAGGAAAAACGCGCATGGCTGGACGGCATGAAGGGTGTAACCATTGGTTCTGATGCATTCTTCCCGTTTGGCGACAACATTGAGCGCGCGCACAAGAGCGGAGTTCAGTACATCGCACAGCCGGGCGGATCGGTTCGTGATGACAATGTAATCGAGGTTTGCAATAAATATGGCATTGTAATGGCATTTACGGGAATTCGTCTGTTCCATCATTAATGAAAAAGGGCGTGTGAAAAAACTCTCGTTTTTTTCACACGCCCTTTTTATTTCGAAATAAAGTGGCTATGATTTCTTATATTTTGCCTCATAATCCCGCAGGCTTACAAGCGCTTCTTTCGACATCGGAATCAGCGCGATCAGGTTGAAGACGGTCATCAGACCGACACCGACATCACCGAGATCCCAGACAAAGGTGTAGGCGGTCAGTCCGCCGACAAACATCATGATCAGGGCGAGAATCTTGTACGCCGTCTGGGCGGCCCAGGTGTCTCCGAAGAGGTAGCTCACATTGGAGCGGGCGTAGAAGAGGATGCCGATGAAGGTCGTGAAGCTGAACAGCCACAGGATTACGGCTATGAAAATGACGCCTAATTCCCCGAAATGCCAGCTCATCGCCGCCTGCAGCAGATCCATGCCCTCCAGACCGGAGATTTTATCAGCCGGGACCAGCAGCATGATCATGGCTGTACAGGTGCAGAGAAGCGTGTCGATGAAAACGCCCATCGCCTGCATCAGTCCGACCTTGGCAGGATGGGAGGTCTCTGCCGTCGCTGCCGCACACGGGGCGGAACCGCTTCCTGCTTCATTGGAGAAAAGTCCCCGTTTGACACCGTTCATCAATACGGCGCCGAAGCCGCCTGCGATTGCCTGGCGCAGACCGAGCGCTTCCTCAAAAACGCGGGCAAAAACGCCTGGAAGCTGGCGGAAGTTCACGATAATTAAAAACAGGGTCAGGATAATGTAAATGCCTGCCATGATTGGAACCAGCAGATCCAGAACCCTGACGGAGGCATTTTTCCGAAGAACGATGACTGCCGCAAGGAGAACTAAAAACAGGCATGAGTAGATCGGCGGGATGCCGAAAGCATTCTTAAAAGAAGAGGTCACGGAATTACTGATGACCTGGCTGATACCGCACCAGCAGATCAGACCGGAGAGCGCAAACAGTACGGAGAGAAGATTTTTCTTCGAAACCGGCGTTCCCTGTTTCTGGCGTTTGCTGTTGCTCCAGTCGTGAATGTAGTAAGCAGGACCGCCGCGGTAACCGCCGTAGAGCGGATCCGGCTGTTTGTGAAGCTGGGCTAAGGTCGCCTCGATGAAAGCGGTTGCCGAACCGAGCAGCGCGGTTACCCACATCCAGAACAACGCACCGGCGCCTCCGGCGGAGAGAGCGGCAACGATACCGACAAGATTTCCCATACCGACGCGGGTCGCAGTTGACACGATCAGTGCCTGGAGTGCGGAGAGAGAGCCGCCTTTGTGTCCGGTTTCGGCCTTTTCCAGCAGCGCGCGCAGCATATCCGGAAGCATTCGGATCTGCAGGAACCGCGTCCGGATAGTACAGAAGATACCGGTCGGGACGAGCAGAAGAACCAGAAGCGGCAGGTTGATGGTTGTTCCGCCAGGAAGCGGCAGATGAATCCAGTCACCCCAGAGGAAATAGTAGGTTTTTTCGATTAAATTGATAATTGTATTCATGTTTTCACCCCAAAATTTTATATAGTAAAGGTGCGCCCGCAGGTGCTTGACGATTGATTGAAAGATAGTTATAATGAGTGGCAGGGAGTTTTCAGACTCTCAGTATCATAAGGAAAAGGAGAATTCATATGCAGTACGCAATTGCACATTTAGATCCGAATGAGGACAATCCTTCCATGGAAGAGAATCCATGCATTAATGTTGATTTTGAAAACGAAGAGGAATCATGTCTGGAAGCTGCAACCATGATGATGGATGAAGGCTACAAGATGGTAACTCCATTTTTCATTGAGGATGGCGGCAAAGCGGGCACATACTCCTGGGAGTATGTCAATGCCCATCTGGTTGTCCGTACCAAATAATGTTTCACGTTGTTGTTTAAAACTGTATTGTTTTAAAGTGTGTGAGACTTAAAATGCCGGAAAGAGAAGATCTTTCCGGTTTTTTATATTTACATGTTAGCTGTCCTTGCACGTTTATAATAACTATTTCTTGAATATGTAATTAAATCTACTTATTTATATTCCGTATTGTACCGCACAGTTGAGGAAAGTGCAAGGGGAAAATGAGGGATTGTTACTGGAATTTTAAATAAAGATAAATAGTAATAAGTTGAAAGTCGGGTGTAAATCTCCTATAATGGACAGAAGAATCTTCAGGCAGAAAATGGCATACAGGGAGGCAGATGGAGACGGAAAAGAAACAGACAGATGAAAAAAAGGAACTTCGAACCGGATTTACGACCGGAACCTGCGCGGCGGCGTGTACGCGGGCGGCGGTGTTGTTTCTCTGCACAGGGGAAGCACCTGCGGCGGCAGAGACAGTGACACCTTCCGGCGTCCGGGCGATTCTGCCGATTGTCCGGGCAGAGCGGGAGGAAGATAGCGCAGTATGCGGTGTACAGAAGGACTCCGGTGACGATCCGGATGTGACGAATGGGACATTGGTTTGTGCACGGGCCGTTCTGGCTTGTCATGATAGCATAACTGAAAGCGGTTACACAGACCCGGCGTATCCGGGAATTGAGGTAACCGGCGGCGAGGGCATCGGCATGGTGATGCGGGACGGTCTTTCGTGTCCAGTGGGGCATTACGCGATCAACCCGGTACCGCGGACGGCTATTTTCCGGGAGGCGGCTCTGGCACGCCGGGAGGCGGGCATGCCGGAGTTACCTTTGCGGATTGAGATTTCTATCCCTTCCGGGCGGGAGCTGGCGGAGAAAACGTTTAACCCGCATCTGGGGATCATCGGTGGTATCTCGGTGCTTGGAACAACTGGGATTGTGAACCCGATGAGTGAGGCGGCATTGGTTGAGACGATCCGGCTGGATATCCGGGTGCACGCCCAGGAGGATGTTTCGCTGCTGGCAGTGGCGCCAGGCAATTATGGAGAACGATTTTTAAAAGAAGAAACCGGGCTTTCGATGGAAAATTTCATCAAGTGCAGTAATTTTATCGGGACCAGCTTTAAAATGCTTTCACAGGAAGGAATTCACCAGGCGCTTTTGGCAGGGCATGTTGGAAAACTGGTCAAAGTGGCAGGTGGTGTGATGAATACACATTCCCGGTATGGTGACAGACGGATGGAGATTTTGTCTGCATGCGCGCGGACCGTTGGATTTCCGGAGGCAGATGCCCTGCTGCCGATGAATACGACTGAGGAAGCGGCAGATTTCCTATATGAACATGGATATCTGAAACAGGTCATGGAGCAGGTAGCGAATCAGGTCAAAGCGGTATTGGAAGAAGAGAGCGGCGTTCAGACGGAGGTAATGCTATTTTCGAGCAATTATGGACTGATGGCGCGGACAGCTGGGGCGGATGCGTATGTGCGGGAGCTGCTGGAGATGGAGAGAGGCATGGAAGTAATGATAGATAGAATAATCGTAAATTACGAAAAGTTGAGATTCGAATATTAAATAAAAAAGGAGAAATCACATATATGGTATATTTCGTCGGAGCTGGTTCGGGAGCGCCAGATTTAATCACAGTGCGGGGAGCACGCCTTTTGAATCAGGCAGACCAGATTATTTACGCAGGTTCTCTGGTCAATCCAGAGCTTTTGGATTATAAAAAAGAATCAGCCGTTGTCTATGACAGTGCGAAAATGACGCTGGAAGAAGTGGTCGAAAAGATCCAAGAAGCGGAATCGACGGGTAAGATGACGGTGCGGCTTCACACGGGCGACCCCTGCGTGTATGGTGCGATCCGGGAACAGATGGACGAGCTGGACAAGTTAAATATCTCTTATAAGGTATGTCCGGGCGTCAGCTCTTTCTGCGGCGCGGCATCTGCATTGAATCTGGAATATACCTTGCCGGGCGTTTCGCAGAGCGTGATTATCACCCGGATGGCGGGGCGGACGCCGGTGCCGGAGCGGGAGAGCATCGCGTCGTTTGCAGCGCATCATGCGACTATGGTTATATTTTTAAGCACGGGAATGCTGAAGAAGCTTTCGGAAGAGCTGATAAAAGGCGGATATGAGGCGAACACGCCAGCGGCGATCGTGTACAAAGCGACCTGGCCGGATGAAAAGCGGGTTGTCTGCACGGTTGCCACGCTTGCAGAGGCGGCAGAGCAGGAAAATATCAAAAAAACAGCTCTGATTATCGTCGGGGATGTGACTGCCCAGGCAGGATACGAGCGCTCACGTTTATATGCGCCAGAATTCACAACTGAATTCCGTCAGGGGACGGATGGTTTTGTATATGAGTAATAGAAAGGGATTGTTATAAATGGAGCAGTTGAAACTTCGGGTCAGGAACGGTATCTGCATTTGCTTTACTGCACAGGGAAAAGAGACGGCGACGCGCCTGCTGGAGAAATTAAGCCAGCAGATGGAAGAGGCGTTTGACTTTTTAGATTATACAGGATCCGAACATTCGAAACCGCTGAAACAGGTGGTCAAGGAAGCATTTCAGGAGAAGGAAGCAATTTTGTTTGTCGGGGCGGCGGGGATTGCAGTCCGTTTGATTGCGCCGTGGGTGCAGGATAAGCTGAAAGATCCGGCGGTGCTGGTGACCGATGAGCAGGGGCGTTATGCGATCCCGATTTTGTCTGGACATGTGGGCGGATGCAATGAACTGGCAGAGGCAGCGGCGCAGATTCTGGGGGCAGAACCGGTAATTACGACGGCAACGGATCTGCGGCAGGCATTTGCAGTTGATGTATTTGCAGCGGAAAATGAGCTGGTAATCAGTGACCGGGAACTGGCGAAACAAATCTCTGCGGCGGAGCTGCGAGGTGAAAAAATTGGCTTTTTCAGTGATTATCCAGTAGATGGAATCGTTCCGGCAGAGATTACTCCGGGCGTATGGCAGAAGGAAAACATCTATGTGACGCTGAAACAGGGCGGATGCCCGAAAAATGCCCCAGCGTCTCTGGTGCGCCGGGATATGGTGATTGGGCTGCAGGAGAAGAAGGAACAGCGGGATGCAGCCAAAGCAGCGGCGGTAGTGGCAGTGGAAACCGGCGATTCGGCGAAGGCGGCTGAGATAGATATGTCTGTCGGAAAATCCGATATAGGATCGCTTGGGCAGAAAAGTGAGCAGAAGAAAGAGCAAAGTTATGAGCCGGAAAATGAATCAGGTACGCCGGAACTTCTGCGCCTGTATCCGCGAACGGTTGTTCTTGGAATGGGATGCCGCCGGGATTCGTCCCTGAATGCTGTCCGGGAGATGGCAAGAGTGGCACTTTCTCGGGCGATGATTGATAAAAGTGCGGTGCGGGCGATTGCAACGGTGGATCGGAAGAAAAATGAGATGGCATTTCTGGCGCTTGCGAAGGAGTGGGATGTGGAACTGTGGAGTTTTACCCCGGAAGAGCTGGAGAGTGCCGGTACGAAGTTTGCAGAATCGCCGTTTGTGCGGAAGACAGTAGGGGTAGGAAATGTTTGTGAGCGTGCAGCCGTCATGGGGGTGCGCCGGATTTACCGGGAACGGGAGATGGATGAGAAAAATCTGCCTGCGATCGATCTGAGAGTGCAGAAAATGGCGTTTAACGGTGTGACGGCAGCAGTAGCGGTTCCGGCATCGGAGCAAGTAAGGAGGCAGCAGTGGAAGAAAAAAAATTATACGTGATCGGAATTGGACCGGGGGCGAGAGAACAGATGACGGTCCGGGCAGACCGCATTTTGCGGGAAAGCCAGGTGATCATCGGTTATACGGTATACGTGGACCTGGTAAAAGAATTTTATCCACAGGCGGAATTTCTGACAACGCCGATGCGCCAGGAAAAGGAACGCTGTGAGATGGCATTAAAAGCGGCACAGGATGGTCGGAGAACAGCAATGATCTGCAGTGGGGACAGCGGCGTCTATGGCATGGCGGGGCTGGTGCTGCAGATGGCAGAGGCATACCCGGATGTGAACGTGGAAGTAATTCCAGGAGTGACGGCAGCGCTGGGAGGTGGAGCCATTCTTGGTGCACCGTTGGGACATGATTTTGCGGTGATCAGCCTGAGTGACCTTCTGACGCCGATGGAAGTGATCGAAAAAAGGCTGCGTGCAGCGGCGGAAGCGGATTTTATTATCTGCCTCTACAATCCATCCAGCCGGAAACGCCACGATTATCTGGAGCGTGCCTGCCGGATTCTTTTAGAGTATAAAAGTGGTGAGACTGCCTGCGGATATGTACAGAATATTGGCCGCGAGGGCGAGGCGGTGCACCTTCTGACACTGGCAGAACTGGAAAAGACGCAGGTGGATATGTTTACGACCGTATTTATTGGAAATAAGGAAACGCAGATGTTAAATGGATGTCTGGTGACACCGAGGGGATACCGCGATGTGTAAAATATGGATATTTGGAGGAACGACAGAAGGGCGCCTGCTGGCGGAATATTGCAGCCGGGAAAAGATTGAGGCGTGGGTCAGCGTGGCTTCGGAGTATGGAGAGGAGCTTTTGCAGGAGGAACTGATGGAGTCTGGGAATGCAGGGAATCCAGATTTGAACCATAATACTTGCCTTGCAAAGAAAAACTTGAAAACGGTTCAGGCATCCTCAGTGATAAAAGTCTTACGTGGACGGATGGATCGTTACCAGATGGAAGAATTTATCCGAAACCAGGGGATTCATCTTGTGATCGATGCAACACATCCGTATGCCAGACTTGTTTCAGAAGAAATCCAGGAAGCGTGCGGACGGATCGGTGTCCGCCTGGAACGGTGCCTGCGCGCAGAGGGCGAACAAAACAAAGCACGTGATTGGGTCGAGGTTGATTCCATTCAGGAGGCAGTGTCATTTCTTTCTTCTGTTTCCGGCGTGATTTTTGCCACAACCGGCAGTAAAGAACTGGAAGTCCTGTGCCAGATACCAGATTATCAAAAACGGGTGTATGCGAGAGTGCTTCCAACTTCGAATGTTTTGAAGAAATGTGAAAAATTGGGGATAACTGGCAGCCATCTGATTGCGATGCAGGGACCTTTTTCCACCGAAATGAATACGCTATTTCTCCGACAGACAAAAGCGGAGTGGCTATTGACGAAAGATTCCGGGCGTGCGGGCGGATTTCAGGAAAAGGTGGAAGCGGCGCGTGAAAATGGAACCAGAGTGGTTGTGATCCGCAGACCGGAGGAGGATGGCATTTCGCTGGAAGAGGCGATGGAGGTGCTGAAGAAGGCGGATGAGGGGAAGGTTGGAGAGTTAAAAACACATTTGATTCTGGCGGGAATTGGCATGGGACAGCCGTCCCAGATGACAGGGGAAGTCCTTCGGGCAATTCGAGAGAGTGACGCCTTGATTGGCGCGGGGCGTATGCTGGAATCCGCGGAGAGAGCGCTGCAGAATGATTTGCTGATTAGCAAGGAAGGAAAAGCTGAAAACAGACAGGAATCAGCGGCTGCGGTGGAAAAAGAAACGAAGTGCTATAAAGCATATCTTCCTGACGATGTGATACAGATTGTATCGAAGCACCCGGAATGGAAGCAGGCGGTCATCCTGTATTCGGGTGATACCGGCTTTTTCAGCGGGGCATCCAGGATGGCAGAGCGGCTGCGGGAAGCTGGTTATCCATTTACCGTCTATCCGGGTACATCCTGTGTCAGTTATCTGGCGGCACGCCTGGGGACGCACTGGGAAGATGCGGCGATTTATTCCGCACATGGAAGAGAATTGTCTGTCGATCGGGTGATGAAACGTCTGTGTGATCCAGAAGAACCGGCTAAGCGTGCGTTTATTCTCATGGGCGGCAAAAATGGAGCTGGACAGTTTTGTGAACGTCTGACACAGGCGGGATATGGAAATGTACAGGTGACGGTTGGTGAAAACTTATCGTACCCGGAAGAGCAGATCCGGAGCGGAACCGCGGAAGAAATGAAAAAATTGGAATTTGCGGATTTGAGCTTGATACTGCTGGAAGTCACGGATGAAATAAAGAATGTAAAGCAGCTGAAAAGGTTTGAACAAGAAGATAAACGTTTGCTTTCTGCAGATTCTGTCGGAGTATTTCCACGTATCATGCTTGCCGCCCCCAAAAGCGGCAGTGGAAAAACTCTTTTGACCTGCGGACTGCTTGAAATCCTTCGCCGCCGCGGTCTGAATCCGATCGCGTGCAAATGTGGACCGGACTATATCGATCCAATGTTTCACCGCTATGTGCTCGGCATTCCCGGGCGAAATCTCGATAGCTTTTTTCTGCCGGCGGAAAGCGTGCGGAAGGTTTTGGTGGATGCAGTGCGGGAAGAACAGGCGGGAATTGCAGTTTTAGAGGGTGTCATGGGCTATTATGACGGCTTGGGCGGAACAGAAACGTCCGCCAGCAGCTGGGAGATTGCAGAGATCACAGACACGCCGGCGATTCTGGTGCTGGACTGTAAGGGCGCATCCTTGTCGGCGGCAGCAATGGCATCTGGATTTTTACATTTCCGGAAAAAAAGCCATATTGCCGGAGTGATTTTGAACCGGGTTTCTTCGATGTATTATGAGCGGCTGGCAGCAGCCGTGGAAGAGGCGTCGGGGCTTCCGGTGCTTGGTTATCTGCCGGAATCCGAGGAATACCGCATGGAAAGCCGCCATCTGGGACTTTTTCTGCCGGGCGAGATCGATCGGCTGCGCGAGCGGATCGGGCGATTGGCAGATCAGATGGAAAAGTCGATCGCGGTGGAGCGGGTGCTGGAAGTGGCAGGGATGCTTCCATTGAGGATAGAAAACAAAGAGAAAGAAAAAGCAGAAAACGAATCAATGGAGGCGGAAAGTATAGCGAAATTCCCAGCATGTCAAGAGCAAAAAGTCACCTCGCGCGTCCGCATCGGTGTTGCCCGTGACGAGGCATTCTGCTTCTACTATCAGGAAAATTTCCGCCTTCTGGAACAGATGGGGGCGGAGCTGGTTTATTTCAGTCCACTGAGGGATAAAAAAATCCCGGACAGAGTGGATGGGCTTTTATTTGGCGGCGGTTATCCGGAGAATTATGCACGGGAGCTGGCAAAGAACGCGGCGATGCGTGAGAGTATCCGGCGGTCGATTGCGGCGGGAATGCCGTTTCTGGCGGAATGCGGTGGATTTTTATATTTACACCGTACTCTTGAAGGAAGCGATGGAAAACACTGGGAAATGGCTGGCGTTTATCCATTTGACGCTTACCGGACGAACCGCCTGCGCCGGTTTGGCTATGTGCGTCTGCTGACCTCATCCGGTCAGGAAATTCACGGGCATGAGTTCCATTACTGGGAGAGCGAAGATCCGGGCACCGACTGGGAAGCAGTCAAACCGACCGGAAACCGAAGCTGGCGCTGCATCCATGAAAAGGGAGGACAGATTGGCGGATTTCCGCATCTCTATTATGCATCCTGTCCAGATTTTTTGCGAAAATGGCTGGATGTATGTGCCAAAGGGAGTCAGAAAAAATATATCAATTGAGTGAATTTATATGAGAATCTAGAAAATGGGGAGTACCAAATGCGAGATGAATGGTTTATCCGGGGCAAGGTCCCGATGACGAAGAGTGAGGTGCGGACCGTGTCATTGTCCAAGCTGGAATTGTATGAGGACTGTGAGTTCTGGGACATTGGCGCGGGAACGGGTTCTGTCAGTGTGGAAGCGGCGGTAAGCTGTCCGGGGATTCATGTGTGTGCGTTTGAATATAAGGAAGAGGCGGTTGAACTGATCCGGGCAAATTGTGAGAAAGCCAGAACAGAGGCGGTCACGATCGTGCCGGGAAAGGCGCCGGAGACATTTGCACAGGTAAGTGTTCACCGACCGGATCGGGCATTTATCGGGGGAACAACCGGACAGATGCGCGAGATTCTGGATGAATTGTTCCGCTTGAACCCAGATATCCGGATTGTGATCAATCTGATTGCGCTGGAGTCCCTGACAGTGCTTATGAGTTACCTGAAAGAGCGCGGGATAGAGGCGGAGATTCTGTCCATGCAGATTGCAAAAGCGGAGAAGATTGGTTCCAGTCATTTGATGAAAGGGCAGAATCCGATCTATATCATATCACTGGGAGGAAATGAAGCGTGAAGAAAATGATTCAGCCAGAGGCATTAAAAGTGGGCGCGAATCGTATAAGCGCGAACGATGCAAGGAGTGTAAAATTAGATTTTGCACCAATGGAGGGAATCACGGGATACGTATTCCGGCAGGCGCATGCAGTCATTTATGGGGGCGTTGACCGGTATTACAGTCCGTTCATTGCACCAGGTTCCAGCCATAAGCTGACATCCAGGGAGAGGAACGATATTCTTCCAGAGCATAATCAGGGATTATGCCTGATCCCGCAGATTCTGACACATTCGGCGGAAGATTTTCTGTGGGTTTGCGAGGAACTGGCGGAGTATGGATATAGGACGGTTAATCTGAACCTGGGCTGTCCGTCGGGGACGGTGGTTACGAAGAAAAAGGGCGCGGGATTTTTAGCCGAGCCGGAAGATTTGAGCTTGTTTCTGGAGGAAGTTTGCAACGGATTGGAAAAAATCCACGCGTCGGATGGAAAGCCGGTGCGTTTGTCGATCAAAACCCGGATCGGCATGAAAGAAGCGTCTGAATTTCCACGCCTGCTTGCTATCTATAATCACTATCCGCTGGAAGAACTGATTGTACACCCGAGAGTGCGCGAGGACTATTATAAGGGGAAAATACGGATGGAGTCATTTGCGTATGCGCTGGAGCAGAGCCGCTGCCCGGTCAGCTATAATGGAAATCTTTTTTCGGCGGCGGATGCGTCTGCACTTATGAAAGAAATTGTAGGACAAGATGAAGCATCTGATAGCGGTAAAACGCAGAAAAAAATGAAATTAGCCGCACTGATGTTTGGGCGCGGTGCGGTTGCGAGCCCGTGGATTTTTGGAGAGGTGCGGAATCTGCCATCCTCGAATCATCTCCAATCTTTCCAGCAGTTCCACGATCGCCTCCTGACCGGTTATGCAGAAATCATGTCCGGCGACCGGAATACTTTGTTTAAAATGAAGGAACTCTGGTACTATTTCCAGTGCCATTTTCCGGGATGTGAAAAAGAATTGAAGAGGATTAAGAAGGCACAGAAGCTGTCTGACTACCGGGCTTCTGTTCAGGCGATGTTTGCGAGCGGGCGGTTTGTGGAAGATGGTTTTCGCAACCCGGCACCATAGGAGTGATACCGGGCTGTCCTGTAACCATCCTCTCATTCAGGCAGTACAGTGTTGCGAATATCAAATTTTACACAGATTTTACATTTCCTGCTGGTTATTTTTACATTTATTTGATATAGTGAAGACATACTATGTGTAAAGATCAAAAGATGATGGGAGAATATGTATGTCTATTAGTACTTTGGGAACACTCTTTCAGTTCATTGGAGGACTGGGAATGTTCCTGTATGGAATGGAGTCGATGGCGGATGGTCTGCAGAAGTTTGCGGGCAACCGTTTACAACGTGTGCTTGAGATCCTGACTTCGAACCGCTTGCTGGGCGTGCTGGTGGGCGCGGGTGTTACCGCGATCATTCAGAGTAGTTCCGCGACGACGGTTATGGTCGTTGGTTTCGTAAATGCCGGAATTATCAATCTTCTGCAGGCGACCGGCATCATCATGGGTGCCAACATTGGTACGACTGTGACGAGCTGGATTGTGTCGATGAGTGAGTGGGGCGAGGTGTTAAAGCCAGAGTTCTTTGCACCGGTTCTCTTCGGTATCGGCGCATTCATCACGATGTTTGCGAAGAGCCACAAGAAAAAAGAGGGTGCCGAAGTCCTGATCGGTTTTGCACTCCTGTTTATCGGTCTTTCTTTCATGTCCGGTTCGATTGAGCCGTACCGGGATGCGCCGATCTTCTCCGAGTCCTTCCGGGTACTGGGACAGAATCCACTTTTAGGTATTTTAGTCGGTCTGGCAGTTACCGCAATCATCCAGAGTAGTTCCGCGTCCGTCGGTATTTTACAGATGCTGGCGATCAACGGCATGGTAAACTGGCAGTCAGCAGTCTTTATTACATTGGGACAGAACATCGGTACCTGTGCGACCGCGCTGTTATCTTGTATCGGTACGACCCGTACGGCAAAGCGTGCGGCGGTCATTCACCTTCTGTTCAATGTGACGGGTGCAGTTGTATTTGGCGTCGCTTTATACATCGTGTTTATGATGAATCCGGAGCTTGCGATGACGCGTGCGGACAGTGTGGGAATTTCGATTTTCCATACGATATTTAACGTTGTCAACACCTGCATTATGTTCCCGTTTGCTGGTTTCCTGGTAAAGGCATCGGATGTGATTGTTCCGAAGCCGAAGGAGACAGAGAAAGAGTGGTCGGCAAACAGTGTCGAGACCGAGATGATCCGTCACTTAGACGACCGTATCCTCGAAACTCCGTCCTTTGCGATTGAGACGGCGTGCAACGAGGTTGTCAACATGGGCAAGGTAGCGGTTGCCAACTTAAAAATAGCGACAGCAGCCTTAGTAGATGCAGATGATAATTTTTGTGAACAGGTATTTGAAAATGAAGAGACGATCGACCGCATGGAGAAAATGCTGACCGAATATCTCTTAAAGATCAACAACCTCTCCTTGAATGATGAACAGCATCTTCTCGTTAAGAATATGTATTATACAATCGGTGATCTTGAACGTGTCGGTGACCACTGTGAAAACTTAGCAGAGCTTGCCAAGAAACGGATTGAGAATGTGAATATTGATTTCTCGGATCTGGCGCTGAAAGAGCTGCGGACGATTGCAGATGCAACGCTTAAATCGGTCGAGGCGTCCGTGGAGGCGCGTCAGGCGCATGACATGCAGAAGGTGCGTCAGACTGCCCGCTGGGAGGAAGAGGTTGACAGTATGGAAGAGGAGATGCGCGAGAACCATATGAACCGTCTTTCCAATGGAGACTGCAAGATTGAGGGCGGTGTTATCTTCCTGGATGCACTGGCAAATTATGAGAGAATCGCGGATCATGCCAAGAATGTAGCTGGCTACGTAAAGGAAGAGATGCAGTAATGAAATATCGGATATATGTGATTGAGGATGATGAAAATATCCGGAATCTGATCTGCGTGGCACTGGAAAACTTCGGTTACTGCGCCAGCGGATTTGAGACGGCAGAGGAAGCGCTTGACAGCCTCTCGGAGCTGCTCCGGAGAGGCAGGGAGGCGCAGCGGGAGTATCCGGCGATGTTTGTATTCGACTGGATGCTGCCGGGGATGGACGGCATGGCGGCGATCCGCAAAATCCGGGAGATGCCGGACTTTTCCGCAGCCCCGGTCCTGATGCTGACGGCAAAGGATCGTGAGATGGATATTGTACAGGGACTTGACAACGGTGCTGACGACTACATGACGAAACCGTTCGGTATTCTGGAGCTTTCGGCGCGCGTCAGAAACCTTTTAAAGCGGGTGGAACCTGCAAAAGAGGAGGTTTCCAGCCTGACGATCGGTGAAGTCAGCATCAACCGGGAGACGCGTGAGGTGATTGCCTGCGGCGACCGGACGGAGCTTACACTCAAGGAATTTGAACTTTTAACATATCTCATGGAACATATCAACCGGGTGGTGACGCGCGACGAGCTTCTCGATCATATCTGGGGCTATGACTATGATGGGGAGACGAGAACGCTGGACATGCACATCAAGACACTCCGGCAGAAGCTGCATGATGCCGGAGCTCAGATCAAGACAGTGCGCGGCGTGGGCTATCGGTTTTTAAAGGAAAAAGAAGCGGGAAAGTGATGAAACGATGCGAAAAGCGATTTTGACGAAATTTATTCATCTGTTATTCCTGGCGCTGGTTCTGAATACATTTATCGCTCTGGTGGTTACCAGCAGTGTATTGCTCAAACGGTCAAGGGAGGACATGCATTTTGCATTGGAATCCGTTGACCGTATGTTGGATTATACGGGAAATGTGGAAGAACAGCTGATGGATTTGAGCGACCTTACGGACGACAATAATAGCCGTTATACGCTGATCCGGATGGATGGCACGGTGGTGGCTGATACGGAAGTAGCGCAGGTGAATCAGATGGAAAATCATCTGGAGCGCAAGGAAGTGAAGGATGCGCTGGCGACGGGCTATGGATATTCGGTGCGGCGCTCCGGAACGTTAGGAATGCAGATGGCGTACGCGGCGATCCGTTCATCGGACGGCAAATACATACTGCGCCTTTCTGCCTGTTCAACCGGTTTGGGTGAATATATCCTGATGTTGATTCCGGCCGCTTTTTTGAGCTTTGGAATAGCTTTTTTTGCATCGGCAATGGAGGCGGAACGGTTTTCCCAGTCCATCACGCGTCCTTTGCAGGAAATTTCCAGTGAAATGGTGCGGATGGATGACGACTACACGCGTTTTCAGTTTGAAAAATGCCCGTATGAGGAGATCAATGTCATCGCGGACACGACGACGCGGATGTCCCGAAATATGAAGAAATATCTGGAGCGCATTGAGAAAGAAAAACAGATCCGGCAGGAGTTTTTCAGCAATGCATCGCATGAGCTGAAAACACCGATCACTTCGATCCGCGGTTACGTCGAGCTTTTGGAAAGCGGCATGGCACAGGATCCGGGCACGGCACGTGATTTTCTGGGACGCATAAAAAAAGAGGCAATGCGGATGACGAACCTGGTGGATGATATTTTGATGATCTCCCGTCTGGAATCGCGCGGTGCGAAAGCAGATATTGTGACGATCCGCACGGTGGAACTGCTGGAGGACAGCCTGTCTTCGATTGCCGCGCAGGCGGCGTCGCGCGGCATCACAGTCCATAAAGAGTGCGAGAATTTCACGATTCGTGCCGATCTGCGCCAGATGCAGGAGCTGTTTAACAATCTGTTGACAAACGCGGTCAAGTATAACAACGAGGGCGGCGAAATCTGGGTGCAGGTCAAGCACTGGGGCGCGGATATGATACTGACGGTCCGCGACACCGGCGTCGGCATCCCGGCGGAGAGCCAGAGCCGTATTTTTGAGCGGTTTTACCGGGTGGATAAAGGGCGCAGCCGCAAACAGGGCGGCACCGGGCTTGGTCTTTCGATCGTCAAGCATATCGTGAATTTTTATCATGGAAGCGTGAAGGTAGAGTCGGAAGTCGGAAAAGGTTCAACGTTTACGGTGAAACTGCAGATCGCGGAAGCAAAATAAAAAAGAGTCAACCTAAATTCCCTATAAAATAGCGGAATTTTAGGTTGACTCTTTTTGGAGTTTGTAGTATGATTGCTTTAAAGCGTAACAGTTCAGCTCTTTAAAGCGAAAAATAAATCATGGTTTGAAGCATAAGAGGAAAATCTGTTACATACGTTGAAAAGGTTCAGGAGGATGATATTATGAGAAAGACAAAGAAATTAGCAGCCCTGATGCTGGCTGGCGCAATGGCGGCATCCCTGGCAGCCTGCGGAGGACAGACAGCAAGTACGGACACGACAGCAGCGGAGTCCGCAGACGGAGAAGAAAGCAAAGAGGCAGAGCAGACAGCAGACGGCGAGACCTATAAGATTGGCGTATTACAGCTGACCCAGCATGTGGCACTGGATAAGACCAATGAGGGCTTCGTGGCAGCGCTGGACGATGCAGGCATCAAATATGAGATCGACCAGCAGAATGCAGCTGGCGAGCAGTCTGCATGCCAGACGATCGCAGAGAAACTGGTCAACGATAAAGATGATTTGATTTTTGCAATCGCAACCCCGGCAGCACAGGCAGTTGCAGGTGTGACGGATTCGATTCCGATTCTTGTAAGCGCCGTTACCGATCCGGCGGCTTCCGGTCTGGTAGAGAGCAACGAGGTTCCGGGCGGCAACGTATCGGGTACTTCTGATCTGACTCCGGTTAAAGAGCAGATTGATCTGATGCAGCAGATTATTCCAGATGTAAAAAAGGTCGGGCTTCTGTATTGCAGCGCGGAGGCAAACTCCGTTCTTCAGATTGACATGGCGAAAGAAGCACTTGATACAGCTGGTATTGAGTATGAAGATTACACCGTTTCCAATTCCAATGAGATTCCTACCGTTGTAGAATCTATGGTTGGCAATGTAGACTGTGTATACACACCAACCGACAACATGATCGCAGCTGGTATGGCAACCGTAACGATGGTAACAAATGAGAATAAACTTCCGGTTATCTGCGGCGAGAAAGGCATGGTAGATGCAGGCGGTCTTGCTACTTACGGTATTGATTACTACCAGTTAGGCTACATGACCGGTGAGCAGGCCGTTAAAATCCTGACTGAGGGCGCCGATATTTCTAAGATGCCGATCGGTTATCTGGACGCTTCCAAGTGCGAGCTGAGTGTCAATGAAGAGACAGCGCAGACGCTGGGAATCGATGTATCTGGACTTGAGAAATAAAGAGTACCAGAAAGACCTAAACTTCAAATGAGATGGACTGTCAGATCAGAAGCATAAAATAAATATGCCGATCTGGCAGTCTTTACAGTTAATCAGATGAAGAAAATACGAAACACGGGGAGGTAAAAGTTTGAGCGGTTTATTAGTATCCCTGCAGGGCGCGGTCGCACAGGGCGTTCTTTGGGGAATCATGGTATTGGGAGTTTACATTACATTCCGCCTGATGAATATCGCGGATATGACGGTAGACGGAAGTTTCGCGCTGGGTGCCTGCGTTTGTGCAGTCCTGGTAGTCAACAAAGGAGTAAATCCGGTGCTGGCACTTTTAGTTGCAGTGGCAGCCGGTGTCGTGGCTGGTGCGGTAACGGGTATTCTTCATACTGTATTTGAGATACCAGCGATTCTGGCAGGAATTCTGACCCAGATTTCCCTCTGGTCGATCAACCTCCGGATCATGGGAGGAAAGAGCAATCTGCCGCTTCTGAAAGTCAAGACACTTATCAGTGGTCTGGCTACTTCCTTCGGGATGACTCAGGCACAGGCATCGATGATCGTTGGAATTGTGCTGGCGGTGGCGGCTATTCTGTTTCTTTATTGGTTCTTCGGAACCGAGATCGGAAGTGCGATGCGTGCAACCGGTAACAACGAGGATATGGTGCGTGCGCTGGGCGTGGACACTCGTATGGCGAAGCTTTTATCCCTGATGGTTAGCAACGGCCTGGTCGCTCTCTCCGGCGCACTCGTCTGCCAGAGCCAGAAATATGGTGATGTTGGAAGTGGTACGGGTGCGATCGTCATTGGTCTGGCGGCGATCGTCATCGGCGAAGTCCTGATGGGACGATTGACCTCTTTTTATTGGAAACTGACCTCCGTGGTTGTCGGTTCGGTCATTTACTTTGTGATCCGTGCGGTTGTACTCCGCATGGGTATGGATGCAAACGACATGAAGCTGCTCTCTGCTGTCATTGTAGCACTGGCACTCTGTATTCCGGTAGCACTCGCTAAATATCGGCTGAGAAAAGATTATTCAGAAGGGGGCGAGGAGTAATGCTGACGATAACAAATGTAAAGAAAACTTTTAATAAAGGAACTGTTAATGAGAAAAAAGCCTTAAACGGTATCAACTTACACCTGGCACCGGGCGATTTCGTGACGATCATCGGCGGAAACGGTGCTGGAAAATCCACCATGTTAAATATGATCGCAGGCGTATATCCGATCGATTCTGGTAAAATCGAGATCGACGGTGTAAACATATCTAGGGAGCCAGAATACAAACGCGCTAAATATATCGGCAGAGTCTTCCAGGATCCGATGCGCGGCACCGCCGCCAATATGGAGATACAGGAAAACCTTGCCATGGCACTGCGCCGCGGCAAATCCAGAGGACTCGGCTGGGGCATCAAAAAGAATGAAAAGGACTTCTACCGTGAGGCATTGGCACAGCTCGATCTGGGGCTTCAGACCCGTATGACCAGCAAAGTGGGTTTACTCTCCGGCGGACAGCGCCAGGCGCTCACCCTTCTGATGGCAACTCTCCAGAAGCCAAAGCTCCTTCTCTTAGACGAACACACCGCCGCCCTCGATCCTAAAACAGCCCGCAAAGTCCTCGATCTTACCGAAAAGATCGTAGACGAACAAAATCTGACCGCGCTTATGGTTACCCATAACATGAAAGATGCGATTCAGATCGGCAACCGTCTGATTATGATGCACGAAGGTCGGATTATCTACGATGTAGCAGGGGAAGAGAAGAAGAATCTGCAGGTAGAAGACCTGTTAGAGAGATTTGAAAAGGTAAGCGGAGAAGAATTTGCGAATGACCGTATGATGCTTGCCAAATAAGCAGAGAGTATAAGATTTGAAGGTTTTTATCAAAATCATTAACCGATAACAGACAAAAAGTATACGGAATGAAAAGTGGGTCAACAAATTAAAAACCACGACTATAAGTGAGAAAGAATGCCCTCCGGCGGCGCGAGCGGTCGGAGGGCATTCTTTCTCACTTATAGTCGTGCATTCTCCTCTCCCATATTTCCAACTAATTCCACCTTTCACGACTTAACCATTTATCTACAACTTAACACTTCTGTAATAATTCATTTATAGAAAATTCATTTTTTCCTCCATATCCTTCCTTGGCAATTCCCTACGAATATGATAAAATAAAAATTACGTTTAAGATATTAAGTCATAATTTCAAGAAAAATCAGGAGCGATCCATATGTTAGAAGAAGAAAACAAAAAAGAAACGCAGGAGTCAGAACAGGTGCCAGCGGCGGAGCGGATTCAAGAGCCGGAAGCAGTTCAGAGTCAGGAATCAGAGCCAGCTCAGGATCAGACACCAAATCCGGTCCGGGAATCCGCGGGACATTCGCGCAGGCGCCAGGGCGAAGATAAGAGTCAGAATCTGCGCTTCGGAGTGATAGCAGCAGGGGTGGTGATTGCTCTTGCAGTTGCAGCATTTGCAGGCAAGTCCCTGCTCAGCCGTCAGGCGGGAGCCGGAACTGCAAAGAATGGGGCGGCGACAGCATCAGAGCTTTCGAAGGACGAGGCATCCGAAGAGTCCAGAGCGGAGGAGATCAAAGAGAAAGAAGCAGTGGTAGCTTCCTATAAAAATTTGGGTATCGTGCAGGTGTCCGGTTATCTGAATATGCGTGAGACGGCGAGCACGGACGGCAACATCATCGGCAAACTGATGGGCGACAGTGCGTGTGAGATCGTGGATGATTCAACCGAAGGCTGGTATCAGGTCGAATCTGGCGGTATTTCTGGTTATATCAGCTCAGAGTTTGTTCTGACCGGGGATGAGGCGAAGAAAAAAGCGTTGGAACTGGTTGAAAAGCGGGCGCTCATCACGGCAGATTCCCTGAACATCCGAAAAGAGCCGAACACGGAGTCTGAGGTTGTCGGTCAGGCATTGAAAAATGAGCGCTATGTGGTCGAGGGTGAGCCGGAGAATGGCTGGATTCAGATTTCGAGCGGTTATATTTCTACGGATTATGCGGAGATCAAATACGCACTCAATGAAGCGCGGAAGCTGGATATGCGTGCGATGGTGCTGAATTTATACAAAAATCTGGGTATTTCCAGTGTGGATAATTACTTGAATGTGCGCGATCAGCCAAGTGAGGATGGCAATATCATCGGTAAGATGACGAGCAAGTCTGCCGGAGAGATTCTGGAGACGAGCGAGGACGGCGGCTGGTATAAGATCCAGTCGGGTCCCGTCACTGGATATGTGAAGGCGGAGTATATCCTGACAGGAGATGCGGCGAAGCAGGAGGCGATGGAGGTTGCAGAACTGATGGCGATCGTTTCAACCGACCGCCTGAATGCCCGCACGGAGCCGAGCACGGATGCGCCGATCTGGACGCAGATCTCTAACAATGAGCGTTACGATGTTATAAGCCAGCAGGATGGCTGGGTCGAGATTGCGCTCGATACGACGAGTGCGTATGTGGCGACTGATTTCGTAGATGTGCGTTATGCATTGCCGGAGGCGATCCCATTTACCCCATTAAAAGAAAAGGAATCCTTGCGGACCCAGATTGTCAACTATGCGCTTCAGTTTGTCGGAAACCGTTATGTCTGGGGCGGTAATGACCCGCATTCGGGTGTGGACTGTTCTGGTTTTACAAAGTATGTATACAGCCATGTGGCGGGCGTGTCCCTGCCGCGGGTGTCCCGGGAACAGGCGCGGACGGGTACGAAGATTGATTCTTCGAAGATGCGTCCGGGCGATCTGATTTTCTATACGAATCGCAAGGGAACGGTCAACCATGTGGCGATGTACATTGGCAATGGTCAGATCGTCCATGCGGCGAGCCGGAGAAGCGGCATCAAGATTTCTACCTGGAATTACCGGAATCCGTACCGGATTGTCAATATGCTGGGAGACTGATAGGGAGAGGATAAGATGGAAGAGCAAAAGACAGAAGATTATAAAGAACGCCTGCATAAAGCACGTCAGAAACGAAACGGCAAGGATCCGATGCACTGGTTCATGGTCGGAGGATGTGCGGTCATCGTGGTGCTGATTGTGGTCATCATCGTGAAGCTGGCACAGGGCGGTACGTTCGGAGGTTCTGGAAACGCCCGGGTGGCATCGGCATCCGAGGCAGAGGTGCAGGAAACCGTGATCGGAGAGACGCTGCCGGAGGATGAGGAACAGGCAAAAGAGGACGAAGAAAAGAAAAATGTAGTCGAGTCCTACCAGAATCTGGGTATTGTGGATGTATCTGGTTATCTTAATATGCGTGAGAGCGCCAGTACAACCTCCGATGTCATCGGCAAACTGATGGGCGGCAGTGCGTGCGAGATTCTGGACGATTCCCAGGAAGGCTGGTATCAGATATCTTCCGGCGGTCTGGAGGGCTACATCAGTTCAGAATTTGTACAGACCGGCGAGGCGGCAAAAACAGAGGCATTTGAGCTGGTCAAGAAGATGGCGGTCATCACGACTGACAAGCTGAATATCCGGAGTGAGCCGAGTGAGGACGCGCAGGTGCTGGAACAGGCGCTGAAAAATGAGCGTTATTCCATTGTCAGCGAGCAGGACGGCTGGATTCAGATCAGCGGGGGCTATATTTCAGCGGATTATGTGGATGTGCGCTATGCGTTAAATGAAGCGCGTAAGCTGGATCTGCGGACGATGGTTCTCAATATGTATGACAATCTGGGTATTTCCAATGTCAATAACTACTTAAATATCCGCGTGGAGCCGAAGGAGGATGCGAAGATCATCGGTAAGATGACGAGCAAGTCCGGTGGTGAGATTCTGGAAACGACCGAGGATGGCGGCTGGTATAAGATCAAGTCCGGTCCGGTTACTGGCTATGTTAAATCCGAATTTATTCTGACTGGAGATGCGGCGAAGCAGGAGGCACTGCAGGTTGCACAGCTGATGGCGATCGTATCAACTGACCGTCTGAATGCCCGTACGGAGCCGAACACGGACGCGCCGATCTGGACGCAGATTTCCAACAGCGAGCGGTATTCGGTTATGAGCCAGCAGGATGGCTGGGTGCAGATTGCACTGGATGAGACGAGTGCCTATGTAGCGACTGAATTTGTCGATGTCCGGTATGCGTTAAATGAGGCGATCGAGTTTACACCGGTTGAGGAGACCCCGGAGCCTGAGACCAAGGCGGCGAGCAGCAAGGGAGGCTCTGGAAGCAAGAGTAGCAGTAACGGTGGTTCTGGCAGCCAGAAAGCATCTTCAAGCGGCTCCTCCAAGCGTGCGCAGATCGCAAACTACGCGACTCAGTTCCTTGGGAATCCGTATGTATGGGGCGGTACCAGCTTGACAAATGGTACGGATTGTTCTGGATTTACGATGTCGGTTATGGCACACTTCGGCGTCGGCCTGCCGCATCATTCGGGTTCCCAGGCGGGAGCAGGAAGAAGTATCAGTTCTTCCCAGATGCGTCCGGGTGATCTGATCTTCTACACAAACAGCGGTGGAACGATCAACCATGTAGCACTCTATATCGGCGGCGGGCGCGTGTGCCATGCATCGAATGCAAGGGATGGTATCAAGATTTCCACCTGGAATTACCGTACCCCGGCGAAGATCGTCAATGTACTGGGCGATTAATTCCATGGAAAGTCAATAAAAATTATTTGAAAGAGAGCAGGGAGAAAAGGCAGCTTTTCCCAGCTCTCTTTTTTCTGTTTCATAGGAAATTGTGTCCTATGAAATAAAAAACGCATCGCGGGGATGCGCACTCGCGCGAAGCAGAAACATGTCGCAAGTGACCGCGCGAGACGCCCGAATGTGCCAAGGTACATCCTTGTTTGTATAAAAAGCGGTTTCAGTGAATAAAGATAATAGGAAGACAGAATACTAAGAATGAATTAGGCAGTTGAGAAAAAACATTGAATCCGCGTGTAAGATGGAAAGAGCGCAGAAAAGAGGAAAATATGATTCGGGCAAATCGTGAAAACAGGGAATGGGAAAATGAAGCGTGGGACAAGCAGGCAGATAAGGTGGGAGAAAGTCGGGAACAGGCGCAGGAGGATCCGATTCAGAAGCGTGAAAATGGACAGACGGATATTACGGGAAAGAATGGCAATCACATTGAATTAATCTCGATCATCGGAGAGATAGAGGGACATGAAAATTTGTCCGGCAATACGAAAACGACGAAATATGAGCATATTCTGCCTAAGCTGGCGGAGATCGAGGAGAGCGGTGAGACGGAGGGAGTTTTAGTCCTGATTAACACGGTGGGCGGCGATGTAAGCTGTGGACTGGCACTGGCGGAGATGATTGCTTCGCTCAGCAAACCGACCGTTTCACTGGTCATCGGAGACAGCCATTCGATCGGTGTGCCGCTCGCAGTGGCGGTCGATCACTCTTTTATTGTCCCGACCGGGACGATGATGGTACATCCGGTACGGATGACGGGGATGGTGATCGGTGCCGTGCAGACGTATGATTATTTTGAAATGATTCAGGATCGTATTTTAAGCTTTGTGTCCGGACACAGTCAGATCTCCTATGAGCGCCTCCGGAGCCTGATGCTCAATACGGAGATGATGACAAAAGATCTGGGAACGGTCCTGGTTGGCGGGGAGGCGGTCCAGGAGGGACTGATCGATGAATGCGGCGGGATCCGGGAAGCGCTTGCATGGCTGAACCGGGCGATCGATGGGAAGAAACAAGAAATAGATGCACACGACCGGATGACGAAGACGGATTTTAGTGAAAATCTGAAAAGAAAGTAGAACATACGTGCGAAAATTTTAGGAAAGCGTTGCTTTTTTCCCTGAATTTGGGTATACTGAATGAGATAATAAGAATGTAAAATGAGAAAAGCAGTCTGCGGGAGGCTGTATTTTGTGAAACAGGAGGAACCGCAGATACATGGGAAATATTGGAGGCATGAGACAGGTGGCAGATACAAGCAGGAAAAGACAGAGTACAGAGCGTGCCGGGGAGACAGCTGGGACAGAGAAAAAAGCCGGGCGATCCAGAAAGTCCCCTGCGGCGAAGAAAGCGGAGGAGACGCTGAACGAGAAAAAGAGTAGGGGGAAGAAGAAAGCTTCGTCTGGAAAAGGCACCGCGAAAGGAACAGGAAGCCGAAGCCGCGCCAGCCAGGCGCCGGAGCTGGTGGAGAAAAGTGGTACAGGGGCATTTATGGGAACGGAAGTGGCGATTATTGTATCATTTGCAATATCGGTACTTTTGTTTTTGAGCAATTTCGGGCTTTGCGGCTTTGTCGGAAGTTTTCTGCGATCGACTCTGCTTGGCGTATTCGGCGTGATGGGGTATCTGGTGCCATTCCTTTTATTTATGGGGACTTGTTTTTATCTTTCAAACCGAGGCAACCAGAAAGCCGTAGCCAAGTTGGTGGCGGTTGGCGAGGTGCTTCTGGCATTTTGCGGACTTTCCCAGCTTCTCATGGGAGGCGGTCAGCATCTGGACTGGAATCTGGGCGATTATTACGCGCAGGCAGGCGGAGGCGGCTTTATCGGTGGCATTCTGATGCTGCTGTTGTGCGGAACAGTGGGAACGATCGGAGCAGTTCTGATTCTGCTGGTGCTTTTGGCACTCGGTGCTGTGTGCATTACGGAGCGTTCCCTGGTAAACTTCGTTAAACAGGGCAGCGGAAGGGCATATGAGTATGCGAAAGAAGATATGAGCCGCCGCCGTGAGATACATGAGGAGAAAAAGGAAGAAAAACGCCGTCTGCGGGAGGAGCAGCGGGTCCGTGGCGTTGATCTCGAGGGCGCCAAGCTGACCGAGCTGCCAGTGATGCGGAATTTCTTGGAAGGAGTCCCGGAGGGAACCGTGCTGGGACCGGAGGACGCACCGGAGGAATTCCGTGAGATGCATGGAAGGCAGGAAAACTTGCAGGATGAGGCCGCGGCTTATGATGATTGGACCGATGTTCCGGCAGAGGGAAAAAATCTGGCACAGGATTCCGGACAGGGAGTAGAGAAGGAGAATCCGGCAGATGTATTTCGCGGGCAGATATTCCACGGTGGCGGAGCGGTAGAACCAGAACCGATGGAGTATGAAGAAGAGCCGGTGGAATCGGAGCAGGATACATATGCATACGCTGGTTCAGAATCCCAGTTTCAGGAAGAATCGGGGCGCGAGACGGCGCGGGCAGTAAGGGAGACAGAATTTGCAAAGGAGCCCGCAGAGACAGAGGACAGTGCGAGCGACCAGCTGTTGAAACGCCTGTATGTACGCCGTGATACCCGGACGATAGAAGAATTTGCCGGCGGCGAGAGTCAGAAAGGTCCAGGCTATTATCCGGTAGAGACACGGGAGAGACCGGCTGCGGAGGCGGCCCCCGGTTTGACCGCGGAAGAGACCTCTGGTTTGACCGCGGAGGAGGTTCATACAGATTTAGGACATCAGGATGTCTTTGAACCATCGGAAGACGAGTGGGAAACCGTTTCGATGGAAAATGAGAATGAAGGGAACGAGCCTATATCTGGGGAAACAGATTCCGAGCCAATCGATGGCTATTATAAGACGCTGGAATCGGAGCGGGGCGAGGCAAAGGGCAGTTTCTTTGTCCCGGAGGACTCCAAAACGGTCGTGACCGCATCCGGAAAGGTGATCGAGACGGATACAGAGGCGATACAGAAAAAACTGGAGCAGAGACGGGAAGAACGAAAAGCACTTCCAGTTGAGGAACTGACGGTTCCAGAGCAGATCGAGCGCAAGGAAGAGGAAGAAAAGAAGATCCAGAAAGAATACATATTCCCGCCATTGACACTTTTAAAACGCGGCACAGGACAGACCGATTTCTCGGATCAGGAGTACCGGGAGACAGCGATCAAGCTGCAGCAGACGCTCCAGAACTTCGGCGTGGGCGTGACGGTTACAAACATCAGCTGTGGACCGACGGTTACCCGCTATGAGCTTCACCCGGAGCAGGGTGTCAAGGTCAGCAAGATTGTAGCGCTGGCGGATGATATCAAGTTAAATCTGGCAGCGGCGGACATCCGTATCGAGGCACCGATTCCTGGCAAGGCGGCGGTCGGTATCGAGGTTCCGAACAAGGAGAACCATGTGGTTCTGCTGCGCGATCTGCTGGAGTCAGAGGCATTTAAGAAATATCCGTCCCGGCTGGCATTCGCGGTCGGAAAAGATATCGCAGGTCAGACGGTTGTCAGCGACATTGCGAAGATGCCGCATCTTCTGATCGCGGGTGCGACCGGATCGGGTAAATCAGTCTGCATCAATACGCTGATCATGAGTGTGATTTATAAAGCGAAGCCGAGCGAGGTCAAGCTCATCATGATCGACCCCAAGGTGGTTGAGTTAAGTGTATACAACGGTATTCCGCATCTTCTGATTCCGGTTGTGACCGACCCGAAAAAGGCGTCCGGCGCCCTCAACTGGGCGGTGGCAGAGATGACCGACCGTTACCAGAAGTTTGCAAAATACGGCGTGCGCGATCTTAAGGGTTTCAATGCCAAGGTTGAGTCGATTGCGGATATCGACGATCCGAAGAAACCGGAGAAACTGCCACAGATCATCATTATCGTGGATGAGCTTGCCGATCTGATGATGGTAGCGCCGGGCGAAGTAGAAGATTCGATCTGTCGTCTGGCACAGCTGGCGCGTGCAGCGGGCATTCATCTGGTGATTGCGACGCAGCGACCATCGGTCAATGTCATCACCGGTGTGATCAAGGCAAATATTCCGTCGAGAATTGCTTTTTCCGTCTCTTCCGGAGTGGATTCCCGTACCATTATTGATATGAACGGCGCGGAGAAACTGCTCGGAAAGGGCGATATGCTGTTCTATCCGTCGGGCTATCAGAAACCGCAGCGTGTACAGGGCGCGTTTGTGTCCGACAATGAGGTTTCGGATGTGGTCGGATTTTTGAAACAGGAGGGGCTGACCGCAGAGTACAGCGCTGAGGTTGAGTCCAAGATCCGTTCGACGGCGATGGATGCGGGCTTTGGCGGCGGTGAGCGCGATGCCTATTTTGTACAGGCAGGTAAATTTATTATTGAGAAAGACAAAGCATCCATCGGCATGCTGCAGCGTATGTTTAAGATTGGCTTCAACCGTGCCGCGCGTATCATGGATCAGCTTGCAGATGCAGGCGTGGTCGGTGAGGAAGAAGGCACGAAGCCGCGTAAGGTGCTGATGAGCATGGAGCAGTTTGAAAACATGATGGAAGAAGGATATTAAAAAGCGGAATCATTATAAAATATCAAAATCAGGAGGTATCCTATGAAGCTTAAAAGCTGGCTGAAAGAATTGCCGTATACATTATTGCAGGGCAGCCTGGAGACGGAGGTTGACGAGGTGGTCTACGATTCAAGAAAGGCGGCGCCGGGGACGGTGTTTGTGTGTATGCGCGGGGCAAACGTCGATTCGCATACCTTTATCCCGGATGTGGTTGAAAAGGGCGCGCCGGTTCTGGTGGTCGAGCATCCGGTTGAAGCGCCTGAGAACGTGACGGTCATTCAAGTGGAGAATGGACGGAACGCGCTATCGCTTCTTTCGGCGGCACGTTTTGATTATCCGGCGCGGAAGATGACGGCGATCGGTGTGACCGGCACGAAGGGAAAGACGACTACCACTTATATGATCAAGGCGATTCTGGAGGCAGCCGGACAGAAGACGGGTCTCATCGGAACGAACGGCGCTGTGATCGGTGAGAATCATTATCCGACCAAAAATACGACGCCGGAATCCTACATTTTACAAGAATATTTTGCAAAAATGGTGGAAGCGGGCTGCCGTTACATCGTGATGGAGGTTTCTTCCCAAAGCTACCTGATGCACCGGGTAGACGGACTTTTCTTTGATTATGGAATTTTCCTGAATATTTCCAATGATCATATTGGCCCGAATGAACATGCAAGTTTTGAAGAATATCTTTACTACAAAAAGCAGCTTTTGAAAAACTGCCGGACAGCGCTCGTCAACCGCGATGATCCGCACTTTGATGCGATCGTAGAAGGGGCGACAGCAGAGATCCTGACCTTTTCATTGGAACAGGCGGCTGATTTTACAGCGGATGACATTCACTATGTACGCGAACATGATTTCGTGGGCGTCGAATTTCAGACGCATGGACGATATGAGCACGATCTGCGCGTCGGCATTCCGGGCAAATTTAACGTGGACAATGCGCTGGCGGCAGCGGGCGTGTGCAGCTTCTTTGATCTGCCGAAGGAGAAAGTCTGCCATGCGCTGGAACATATCCAGGTCGATGGACGGATGGAGATTGTATATAAATCAGCAAAGTGCACCGTGATCGTTGACTACGCCCACAATGCGGTCAGCATGGAAAGTCTTCTTCTGACGCTGCGCGACTACAAGCCGAAGCGTCTCGTCTGCGTCTTCGGATGCGGCGGCAACCGGGCGCGGGATCGCCGGTACTCGATGGGAGAGATTGGCGGAAAGCTGGCAGATCTGTCGATCATCACGGCGGATAATTCCCGCTTTGAGAAAGTGGAAGATATTCTGGCAGATATCAAGGTCGGACTTGCAAAAACCGATGGCAAATACGTTGAAATCCCGGATCGCCGCGAAGCGATTGAGTACAGCTTGTCCCATGCGGAAGATGGCGATATCATCGCGATCATCGGAAAAGGGCATGAGGATTATCAGGAGATCGAGGGCGTGCGCTATCATTTCCTTGACCGGGAAGTAGTGCAGGAGACGGTGAAGAAGCTGCATATGTAATCAATTTGGAGGCAAAATATGGACCATATTACAGTCAGACATATCGTGGAAGCAGTGTCGGGAACACTGCTCTGCGGAGATGCAGATACGGAGTTAAAACACATCAGCATTGATTCCCGGAGTATGCGCGGGGCGGATCTGTTTGTTCCGCTGATCGGGGAGAAATCAGACGCGCATCGTTTCCTGGTTCAGGCGATGGACAATGGGGCGGCAGCCGCACTGACTTCGGAGCATGAGGCGGCACCGGAGGGCTTTCACGGCGCGCTGATCCAGGTGAAAGATACGAAACTGGCATTGCAGACGATCGGACGCTGCCTGCGGGCACGCCTTTCTATCCCGTTAGTTGGTATCACCGGCAGCGTGGGAAAGACGACGACGCGCGAAATGGTGGCGGCGGCGCTTTCAGCGAAATATAAGACATTCAAGACACCGGCAAACCACAACAGCCAGATCGGTGTGCCGCTCACGATCTCGGAGATTTCTGATAATGATGAGATCGGCGTGCTGGAACTGGGAATGAGTGAGCCGGGCGAGATGGCGGTGATCGCGGAGATTGCGGCGGTGGATTCGGCAGTCATGACGAATATCGGTGTGACGCATATTGAGAATCTGGGCTCTCGCGAGAATATCTTAAAAGAAAAGCTGCATATCCAGGACGGTATGAAGGCAGGCGGAATCCTGTTTGTAAATGGAGATAATGATATGCTTTCCACCGTGCATGCAAAAGCAGGCTGCCATACCGTCCGTTATGGACTTGGAGCAGATAACGACTACCGCGCCGAGGATCTTTCATATCCGGATGGATTTCCGTCCTTTACGATGGTACACGGCGAGGTGCGCGTCCCGGTGAAGCTGACTGTTATGGGCGAGCACAATGTCATGAATGCGCTGGCTGCCCTGGCGGTTGCGGATGCCTACGGTGTGCCGCTTGCCGATGCAGCGGAAAAGCTGCTTGAATTTGGCGGGTTCAAGAACCGTCAGCAGATTTATCATAAAAATGGTTATACGATCGTGGACGATACCTACAATGCAAGCCCGGATTCGATGAAAGCGGCGATAGGTGTGCTTTCTTCCCTGCCGGCAGGACGCAGAATTGCGGTTCTGGCAGATATGAAGGAACTGGGAGAGAATACGATTCAGTTCCACCGTGAAGTTGGTGCGTTTCTGGCGGAAAAACCGGTCGATATCCTGGTTGTATATGGCGAACTGGCGCAGGCGATCGCCGAGGGAGCAAAGAAAGTCAAACCGGATCTGCATGTCGTTTCGTTTGAAGAGGACGAAAAAGAAGATATGCTTGACTGGCTGGATGCACAGATCGGTGAGGGAGATGCAGTCCTGTTCAAGGGTTCCAACAGTATGAAGCTGGGGGAGACGGCAGCGAGGTTTATCTCAGTCGAGAAGACTCCCACCTCTTCAGGTGGTAAGTAATAGCAAGTTTGTCTCAGTGGGAGTCCATTCTCCGACTGAGATAAACGCTCCGCGAGGATGCATAGTGATTCTGTAGAGAATATGTCAGCTTCGCTGACCAGAATCACGCGCCAAGTCTCACGGACGTTCGACTTGAATTAGAAATAGAAAGAGAAGGAATCATGGCGTATCAATACGCGGATATTATTATAGATATATCCCATGAGAAGGTGGATCGCCCGTTTCAGTACCGGATTCCGACGCATCTGGCGGAGGAGATTACGGCGGGAACGTGCGTGACGGTACCGTTTGGAAAGGGTAATTCACTTCGGACTGGATATGTGGTGGGAATGGAAAATACGGCGGAGTATGACCCATCCCGCATCAAGGAGATAGCTGGGATCGCACCGGGCAGTATGTCGGTGCAATCTCAGCTTATCCGTCTGGCGTGGTGGATGCGGGAACGTTATGGCGCGACGATGAACCAGACGCTCAAAACCGTACTTCCCGTCAAGGAAAAGATAAAACCGCGCGAGAAAAAGACGCTGCATTGTCTTTTAAACCAGGAAGAGCTGGAAGCGGCAATCCTGGCGGCACAGAAGCGGCATTATAAGGCGCGGGTGCGGCTCCTTGAGGCATTCCGGGACAATCTGGATATTCCGATGGAATTTGCCCGACGGGAGCTTGACCTGACCCTGGCGGCGATCCGCCCGATGGAGGAACAGGGACAGCTTTCAGTGAAAGTTTCCCGTGAGGAACGCGGGTTAAACCATGCAAAACTGCCGCGTCCAGCCGGACAGACCGTGCATCTCAATGAAGAGCAGCAGGCGGCGGTTGACCGTTTCTGTGAGGATTATGAGACGGGGAAACGTGAAACGTATCTGATTCACGGCGTTACGGGAAGTGGAAAGACCGAAGTCTACATGGAGCTGATGGCGCGTGTCCTGCGAGATGGAAAGCAGGTGATTCTGCTGATCCCGGAAATTTCGCTGACATATCAGACGGTGATGCGGTTTTACCGGCGATTTGGCGATCAGATCGCGATTCTGAATTCCCGTCTCTCTGCGGGAGAACGCTATGATCAGTGGGAACGGGCGGCGCGGGGCGAGGTTTCCGTGATGATCGGACCGCGGTCGGCGCTGTTTGCCCCATTTTCCAATCTGGGACTGATTCTGATCGACGAGGAACATGAGGGCGCCTATAAGAGCGAGACGATGCCGCGCTATCATGCAAGGGAAGTAGCGGCGGAGCGCGCCCGGCTTTCCGGGGCTTCGCTGGTCTTGGGCTCAGCGACTCCTTCTCTGGAATCGTATCTGCGGGCGCAGAATGGCGAATATGTGCTTCTGCCCCTGCATCACCGGGCAGTGGCGGGAAGTATCCTGCCGAAGGTACAGATCGCTGATATGCGTGCGGAGATGCAGGCAGGCAATAAATCGGTGTTCAGCCGGTCATTGGATGCAATGTTGACAGAGAGACTCGCACGTGGCGAGCAGGCGATGCTTTTTATGAACCGGCGCGGCTATTCCAATTTTGTTTCCTGTCGTTCCTGCGGAAAGGCGGTGACCTGTCCGCATTGTGATGTTTCCCTGACACTACACGGGAAGAACCGTCTGGTCTGTCATTACTGCGGCTATACGATTCCGCTGATGAAGCAGTGTCCGTCCTGCGGATCACCGTATATTGCCGGGTTTGGGGCCGGAACGCAGAAGATGGAAGAATTTACGAAAATTCGGTTTCCGGATGCGAGGATCCTGCGGATGGATGCGGATACAACGGCAAAAAAAGGCGGACATGAAGCGATTCTGGAGGCATTTGCAAATCGTGAGGCAGATATCCTGATCGGCACGCAGATGATTGTAAAAGGGCATGATTTTCCGGGAGTGACGCTGGTCGGAATCCTGGCGGCGGATCTTTCCTTAAATACGCCGGATTACCGCAGCGCGGAGCGGACGTTCCAGCTTCTGACGCAGGCGGCTGGCAGAGCGGGGCGCGCCGGGAAGCCCGGCGATGTGGTTATCCAGACGTACCGGCCGGAACACTATGCCGTGCAGGCGGCAGCGGCGCAGAATTATGAGCTGTTTTACAGCCATGAGATCAATTACCGGAGGCTGCTTCATTATCCCCCAGTCTGCCAGATGGCTGCGGTTTATTTTGCCTGCGGCGATGAGGTGGTGCTGGATGAATGTGCGGAAATGGCGGCGCGGCGGCTGCGCGAAAGTGCTGAGTGTATCGGTCCGGTTCCGGCACCGGTATACAAAGTTAATGACATCTACAGAAAAATTTTATATATAAAGTGTGAAAAATGTGCTATACTGGATCAAATCAGGGGTCAGATTGAAACCCTGGCTGCCGCAGATACAAAATGGCAGGCGGTCCAGATTCAATACGATATATCATAGAGAGGAAGAGTGTATAAAATGGCAATCCGGTCAATTAGAACTATTGGCGATGAGGTACTGAAAAAAGAGTGTAAGGCAGTGACGGAGGTAACCGATCACACACTTGAACTGATAGAGGATATGTTTGACACGATGTATTCAGCCGGCGGCGTAGGTCTGGCAGCACCGCAGGTCGGTATCCGCAAACAGATCGTAGTAATCGACGTGGAGGACGGCAACCAGTATGTCCTGATCAATCCGGTCATCGAGGAAATGTCCGGCAGCCAGACTGGTCAGGAAGGCTGCTTAAGCGTTCCGGGCAAGGCTGGTATGGTAACTCGTCCGAGCCACGTAAAGGTACGCGCGCTGAACGAAAAAATGGAAGAGTTTGTCCTGGAAGCAGATGATTTCCTGGCACGTGCGATCTGCCATGAGTGCGATCATCTGCACGGACATCTGTATGTGGAGTTGGTAGAAGGTCCGTTAGAGGATGTAACGGCAGAGGAAGAATAAAGCACATTGGCAGAATGAGAGAGAAACAAGAGTGGGGTGACAGGCAGATATGAAGATCGTATTTATGGGAACACCGGATTTTGCGGTTCCGACACTGGAAGCGCTCTATCAGAGCCGGCATGAAGTAGCGGCGGTGGTGACACAGCCAGATAAGCCGAAGGGACGCGGCAAGGCGATGGCAATGCCGCCTGTCAAGGAAAAAGCGCTGGAATATGGAATCCCGGTGTATCAGCCGGTGCGCGTCCGCAAGGATGAGGCATTTTTTGAGGAATTGACGAAGATTCAGCCGGATGTGATCGTCGTGATTGCATTTGGCCAGATTCTGCCGGAGCGGATTCTGAACCTGCCGAAATACGGCTGTATCAACATCCATGCGTCGCTTCTGCCAAAATACCGTGGGGCAGCCCCGATCCAGTGGGCGGTCATCAATGGCGATGAGGTCAGCGGTGTGACGACGATGCAGATGGATGTCGGTCTGGACACCGGAGATATCCTGGATACCGTGGAAGTACGCCTGGATCCGAAAGAGACAGGCGGCAGCCTGTTTGACCGCTTGAGCCTTGCGGGAGGAAAGCTGATTCTCTCCACGCTTGAGAAAGCGGAGGCGGGAATCCTGCATCCGGTTAAACAAGATGAGGCAGTGGCAACCCATGTGACAATGCTCGATAAGTCGATGGGGCAGATTGACTGGTCGATGGATGCGGCAGTGATTGAGCGCCTGATCCGCGGCTTAAATCCATGGCCGAGCGCTTATACAAAATTTGAAGGAAAAACCCTGAAAATCTGGTCGGCGGATGTCGAGGAAGATGCGGCGGGAAGGCCGTCACCGGAGACATTCGGACAGGTGGTACGTGTCGGTAAAGATGCATTCTCTGTCCAGACCGGCAAAGGGCTTCTCACGATTCGGGAACTTCAGCTGGAAGGCAAGAAGCGGATGGATACGGCGGCATTTTTACGCGGATATCCGGTGGAAACGGGAGTAAAGCTCGGATAAAATAATGCTTCAGCAGGAACTGAACTGCTACAGGCAGCCAGGCGTTTGAAAGGAGTTGGAGTGATATGTACGGATACGGATATTACAGTATGTTTGATCCGACGATGATTCTGGTATTAATTGGTGTATTTCTGTCATTAGGGGCATCTGCGAAGGTAAAAAGCACCTACGCGCGGTTTTCAAGAGTCCGGAGCATGACCGGCATGACGGGAGCCGAGGCGGCGAGACAGCTTTTAAATTCACAGGGCATTTATGATGTCCAGATCCGCCAGGTGGCAGGCAGCCTGACCGACCACTATGATCCGCGGACCAAGACCGTGAATTTATCTGAGAGTGTATATGGTTCTACTTCAGTCGCGGCGATCGGTGTTGCGGCGCATGAGTGCGGACATGCGATGCAGGATGCATCTGAGTATGTTCCGCTGCGCCTGCGCGGTTCAATGGTGCCGGTGGTCAACATCGGCGCACAGCTTTCCTGGCCTATGATCCTGATTGGTGTCCTGGTCGGCGGCATGGGATCTCCGATCGTTTCACTTGGAATTCTTTTATTTTCCTTGTCGGTGCTGTTCCAGCTGGTGACGCTTCCGGTTGAGTTCAATGCATCCGCGCGTGCGGTACGTCTGCTTGATTCAACAGGGATTCTTCGCGGGGAAGAAGTTGGATATACCAAACAGGTGCTTGGTGCGGCGGCACTGACGTATGTGGCAGCGGCGGCTGGTTCGATTTTACAGCTTCTGCGTCTGATTATATTATTTGGAGGACGACGCGATGACTGATGGAACTGCGCTGCGTGAAATAGCGGCAGAAATTTTGACCGAGATTCTGGAAAAGGGACAGTATACACATCTGGTCCTTTTTCAGGCTCTTTCTAAATATCAGTATCTGGAAAAATCAGATCGCTCGTTTTTAAAACGGATTGTGGACGGGACGGTGGAGTATAAAATCCAGATTGATTATATTATCAACGCATATTCCAAAACAAAAGTTCATAAGATGAAACCGTTTATCCGCACACTTCTGCGGATGAGCGTGTACCAGATTTATTATATGGACCGTGTACCGGATTCGGCGGCGTGCAATGAGGCGGTGCGCCTTGCGAAAAAACGTGGATTTTCCGGACTTTCCGGCTTTGTAAATGGTGTGCTGCGTTCTGTGGCGCGTGGAAAAGGCAAACTGACCTTCCCGGATGATTCAGTGCGGTATTCAATGCCGGACTGGATTTTATCTCTCTGGAAGGAAAACTATGGGGCAGAGACGACCCGCAGGATGGCACAGGCTGGTCTGGAGAAACGTCCGTTTATGGTACGGTTTGCCGAGAACCGTGCAGGGAAAGAAGAGATTCTTGCCTCCCTGTCCGCCCAGGGTGTGACGGCAGAGGAGACAGCGGCGGGAAGCGGCGTTTACCGTCTGACGGGAGTGGACTATCCAGAGAGTCTGGATGCGTTCCGCGAAGGACTAATCCGGATTCAGGATCTGAGTTCGTCGCTGGCTGGTGATGCGGCGGGTATCAAAGAGGGTGATTTTGTACTCGATGTCTGTGGGGCACCGGGTGGAAAAGGGCTTCATGCGGCAGATCTGCTGCACGGAACTGGACAGGTTGAGATCCGGGATGTGAGTGATTACAAGGTATCTTTGATCAAGGAAAATATTGCCCGCAGCGGCTGTACAAACGTCTCTGCCTGCGCCTGGAATGCGTGTGAATTCGATGCTTCGATGGAGCAGAAAGCGGATGTGGTCATTGCCGATTTGCCGTGTTCAGGACTTGGCATTATCGGACGCAAGCCGGATATCAAATACAACGCTTCAATGGACGGAATCCGGGACTTGGCTGCATTGCAGCGGCAGATGCTGTCGGTGGTCTGGCAGTACGTGAAGCCGGGTGGAGTGCTGGTTTACAGCACCTGCACGGTCAACCGTCTGGAAAATGATGAAAACCGGGCATGGTTTTTAAACGAATATCCATTTGAGCCGGTTGATATCAGTGGTCGTCTGGGGATTGATTTTCAGGAAGACAGCCTGAAAGAGGGATACATCCAGCTCTATCCGGGCGTTCATCCGTGTGATGGATTTTTCATCTCTGTGATGAAAAGAAAAGGATAACTGGACGGAACAGTGTATGAATACAGGAAAGACTCCGAGAGTGCATATAGGAGAGAGGGAGGCAGTCCGATATGGAAAAGCAGGATATAAAATCAATGACGCAGGAGGAACTGCGTGCCTTTTTGGTGAGTCTGGGCGAAAAACCATTCCGGACCGCCCAGATCTATCAGTGGATGCATGAAAAACTGGCATCTTCCTTTGACGATATGACAAACCTTTCCAAGGTACTCCGGCAGAAGCTGCAGGACGCGTGCGAGTATGTATCACTGGAAAAGGTACGGGTGCAGATTTCGCAGATCGATGGAACCCGCAAGTACCTGTTCCGCCTCGCGGACGGCAATGTCATCGAGAGTGTCCTGATGCGTTATAAGCATGGAAATTCCGTTTGTATTTCCTCGCAGGTGGGGTGTCGGATGGGCTGCCGTTTCTGTGCTTCGACCCTGGACGGCCTGGAACGGAACCTGCGCCCGTCGGAGATGCTGGACCAGATTTATCAGATTCAGCGCGATACAGGCGAACGCGTTTCCAACGTGGTTGTGATGGGATCGGGTGAACCGCTGGACAATTACGATAACCTGATCCGCTTTATCCATCTTTTGACGGAGGAAGGCGGACTGCATATCAGTCAGCGGAATGTGACGGTTTCCACCTGTGGGCTGGTTCCGAAGATCCGGGAGCTGGCAGATCAGGGACTGACCATCACGCTGGCACTTTCTCTGCATGCGCCGAATGACGAGGTGCGGAAGAGCTTGATGCCGATCGCGCGTACATATGCGTTAAAGGATGTATTGGCGGCCTGTCATTACTATTTTGAAAAAACGGGACGCCGCATGACGTTTGAGTACAGTCTGGTGCAGGGAGTCAACGACAATCTGGACGAGGCGCGCGAGCTGGCGGCGCTGATTCAGGATCAGCACGGGCATGTGAATCTGATTCCGGTCAATCCGATCAAGGAGCGCTCTTATGTACAGTCGGGACGGAAAGCGATCGAAGCATTTAAGGGATGTCTGGAATCCAAGGGAATCAATGTGACAATCCGGCGCGAGATGGGGCGCGACATAGACGGTGCCTGCGGACAGCTCCGGAAGAGCTATATGGATAAAGAGCAGGAGAAAGAAGGTGCGGCAGTCAAATGAAAGCATACGCACTGACGGATATCGGAAAAACGCGTAAGGTCAATCAGGATGCTCAGTTTGCCAGCACGGAGCCGGTGGGAGAACTTTCCAACCTGTTTGTCGTGGCGGACGGAATGGGCGGTCATCAGGCGGGAGATTTTGCTTCGCGCTATCTGATCGAGCATATGCCGGAATATATCAAAGAGAGTGGTGAGAATGAGCCGGTCGCGGCGCTTCGAAAGGGGATCGAGGCAGTCAATCAGGAACTTTATATCCTTTCCTGTGAGCGCGAGGAGCTTGCCGGCATGGGAACAACGCTGGTAGCGGCTTCAATTCAGGGAAATACACTCTATGTGGCAAACGTGGGGGACAGCCGTCTCTACCGGATTGAGCGCTCCGGCATTCATCAGATTACCCGGGATCATTCCTACGTGGAGGCGATGGTCTCGCTGGGACAGATGAGCCGCGGCAGCCGGGAATATGAGACGAAGAAAAATATCATTACCCGCGCAGTCGGGATCGGTGGGCATGTGGAGCCGGATTTCTTTGAGGTTTCACTGAACCCGGGCGATTACGTACTGCTGTGTTCGGACGGGTTAACCAATATGGTGGATAATTCAGCAATTTACCGGATGGTGCTTCTGCCGGGAACCCTGGACACCAAGGCAAGGGCGCTCACGGCGCTCGCAAACCAGAACGGCGGGAAAGATAATATCGCGATCATATTGATTGACCCGCAGATCAAGGAGGTGAGAGAATCATGATGCTGAAACCGGGAACTTATCTGCAGGATCGCTATGAGATCCTCTCACTGATTGGCACGGGCGGCATGTCAGAGGTGTATCAGGCAAAATGCCACACTCTGAACCGTCTGGTGGCGATCAAGGTTTTAAAGGATGAGTACAGCCAGGATGCGAATTTCGTCAGCAAATTCAAGATGGAGGCGCAGGCGGCGGCAGGGCTTTCCCATCCAAATATTGTGAGTGTTTATGACGTTGTGGATGAGGGCAGTCTTCATTATATCGTCATGGAACTCATCGAGGGAATCACGCTGAAAAGCTACATTCTCAAGAAAGGTCATCTGGGCGTCAAAGAAACGATTGGAATTGCCATCCAGGTAGCGCAGGGGCTGGCAGCGGCACATGACCAGCATATTGTGCACCGGGACATCAAACCGCAGAATATGATTATCTCGCGTGACGGCAAGGTGAAGGTGGCGGATTTCGGTATTGCCAGAGCTGTATCGTCCCAGACGATTGGGGTCAATGCGGTCGGTTCCGTGCATTATATCTCGCCGGAGCAGGCAAAAGGAAATTATAGTGACGGACGAAGCGATCTGTATTCACTGGGAATCACGATGTATGAGATGCTAACAGGAAAACTTCCGTTTGACGGGGATACCCCGGTTTCAGTGGCACTGGCACATCTGGAAGAACCGGTGCAGCCGCCGAGCCGCATCAACCCGGAGGTGTCGGCAAGCCTGGACCGCATTATTTTAAAATGTACCCAGAAAAAGCCGGAACGCCGTTACCAGAATGCGTATGAGCTGATCGCGGATCTGCGCCATGCGCTGGTGGATCCAAACGATGATTTTCTGAAAAAAGAACCGGAATTTGATGAAAATTCCCCGACAGTCGTGCGCGGGGCCGAGGAACTGAACCGCCAGATGGATGCACAGAGAAATCGAAATCTGGAACAAACGATGGAACATCCGGCAGTGAGTGAAAAGACCGGACCGGTTCCGACAGAAAATGAACGTGGTGAGGTAGTCTGGAAAGAGCCGGAACAGCCGGAGAAAGAGATAGAAGGTTGGCAGGAAGAAGAGACGGATGTCTATGAGGAAGAAACCTCAAGGCGCCCGGACCGTAGACGGAAGGGACGCCGTATAGAAGAAGACAGCGAGGATGTCAATCCGCAGATGGAGCGCCTGCTTACGATGATTGGAATCGGTGCAGCCGTATTGATTGTGGTGGTTGTGATTGTCATTGCTGCGAAGTTGACAGGCATCTTTAATCTGGGATCTGGTAGTCAGAAGCATCCGAAGACGACCGTTGAAGCTTCTTCGGAGGCGTCTGAGAGCGAGAGTCTGGAATCAACGGAGTGCAGGGTTCCGTCACTGGACGGCATGACGGAGGATGGGGCGAAGACAGCATTGGAAAAGCAGTCGTTGAAAATCCGTTATGAATATGCAAAGTCGGAAACCTCTGAAAAAGGGAAGGTCATCGGTCAGAGTATTGCCAGCGGCACGGTTGTCTCGAAACAGACGGAAGTTATCGTCACGATCGGAGAAGGCAATGAGGCAATAGATTTGACGAAACTTGGACTGGAAGAGATGTCCGGCGAGGATGCGGAGACGCTTCTGGCAGAAGAAAATAAACTGACCGTAGTAGTGCAGAAAGAGAGCAGCGATACGGTTGCCTCCGGTATAGTGATCCGATACAGTCCGTCCAGCGTGGATCCGGGCGGCACGGTGACGCTGTATGTCAGCACAGGTCCGAACGTACCGACGGTACCGATGCCGAGGATTACAGGGCTTTCAGAGGAAAATGCAAAAGTTGTTCTGGAAGCGGTCGGATTAGGGCTTGGCGAGCGCAAGGAAGCGAAGAGTTCAGAAGTGGCAAAGGGCAAGATCATCAGTCAGGATGTCCTGGAGAAAACAGATACACCGGAGGGAAGTGCCATTGGCTATACAGTCAGTCTGGGAAAAGGAACCCGCTATGTGGCGGCGATCAACGATGAATTTCAGATGAGTGAACTGTTTGGACCAAGTTCCGGAGATACGCATATCCGCGTCAGTATTGTGATGAAGCAGACGATTGCCGGCAATACTGTGACTAAGACGGTCATGGAACCGAGGGAGATCGGCGGGAATATCACACTTCCGATTCATTATAATATCGAGGGAGCGGACGGTGTGCAGACAGGCGAGCTGCAGATCCTCGATCTGACGAACGATAGGGTTCTAAAAACGTATCAGCTTGAATTTGTGGAAGTTTCAGATAATTAATAAGAGGTAGTTGTAAGGTACAGGTATGCAGGGAAAGATAATTAAAGGGATCGGCGGTTTCTATTATGTACACGACGGTATTGGAAAGGTATATGAATGCCGGGCAAAGGGGATTTTCCGAAATCGCGGCATCAAGCCGCTGGTAGGCGATGACGTGGAGATCAGTGTTCTCGATGAGGAGAAGGCGACAGGCAATCTCGACGAGATCCTTCCTCGTAAAAACCGTCTGATCCGCCCGGCGGTTTCAAATGTTGATCAGGCGGTGGTGGTTTTTGCCATCACCGATCCGATGCCAAATTTAAACCTTCTCGACCGCTTCCTCGTAATGATGGAACGGCAGGAAGTTCCGGTCAGCATCTGTTTCAACAAGATCGATCTGGTCGATGCAGCCGAGCAGGAGAAGCTGCGTGCGATCTATGAACCGGCGGGCTATCCGGTGCATTTTATCAGCACCTACGAAAAATCAGGGCTGGAGGAGTTTCATCGGTTGATCATTGGGAAAACAACGGTCTTAGCAGGACCTTCGGGTGTCGGAAAATCGTCGATCACAAACTTTATCCAGCCGGAGGCACAGATGGAGACTGGCGGTATCAGTGAGAAGATCCGCCGGGGCAAACATACGACGCGCCATTCAGAACTGTTTTTCGTGGAAGAGAGCACCTATATGATGGATACGCCGGGATTCAGTTCTCTCTATATCGAGGATCTGGAGCCGGAGGCGCTCAAGGACTTTTTCCCGGAATTTGAGCCATATGAGGATGAATGCCGTTTCTTGGGCTGTGTCCACATTGGCGAGCGCGAATGCGGCGTCAAGACGGCGGTGCAGGAGCATAAGATCGGGCAGAGCCGGTATAACAATTACCGTTTGATGTATCAGGAATTAAAAGAGAAAAAGAAATACGGCAGAAGCAGCCGTTGACAAGAAATTGGGAGGAAAGAACCATGATTATATTATCACCTTCGATTCTGGGGGCAGATTTTACGAAGCTGGGAGAGCAGGTCGCTGAGGTGGACAAGGCAGGCGCGCAGTACATCCATCTGGATGTGATGGATGGCGCGTTTGTGCCGAGTATCTCCTTTGGAATGCCGGTAATTAAGAGCCTGCGCCCGGTGACGGATCGTGTGTTTGACGTACACATGATGGTGGAAGAACCGGGACGTTATGTAGAGGATATCAAAAAAGCGGGGGCGGATCTGATCTGTGTGCATCAGGAAGCCTGTCTTCATCTGGACTGCACGATCGCGCAGATCCGTGAGGCAGGGCTGCAAACAGGTGTAGCGTTAAATCCGGCGACCCCGGTCGAGACACTGGATGTTATTTTGCCGGAGGTGGACATGGTTCTTCTGATGACGGTCAACCCGGGATTTGGCGGTCAGAAATTTATTCCATATACGGTAGAAAAAATCAAGAAGCTGCGCGCAATGTGCAGCGAGAGGGGACTTTCCACCCGCATTGAGGTGGACGGAGGAATCACGCCGGACAATGTGCGGACGGTATTGGAGGCAGGAGCCGATGTGATCGTGGCGGGAAGCGCCGTATTTAAGGGAAACCCGGCTGGGAATGTAAAAACATTTTTAAATATTTTTCAGGAATTTGAACAGGGATGATGAAGATGAAGCGTTGTTTGATTGTGACAGGCGGAACGATTGATATTGCGTTTGCGAAAGATTTTCTCTCACAGCGCTCGTATGACTATGTAATTGCGGCAGATGCGGGGCTGGAGGTTCTGCGCCCGCTGCATATTTCTCCGAATGCGGTGGTCGGCGATCTGGACACGGTGGATAAAAAGGTTCTGGAAGAATATCAGAACCAGCCGGACATCGAATTTGAGATCCATAAACCGGAGAAGGATGAGACGGATACGGAGCTGGCGCTTTTGACGGCGGCGCGCCAGGGCTGTGAGGCAGTTGATATCCTGGGGGCGCTGGGCGGCCGTATGGATCACGCCATCGGCAATATCCAGCTGATGTATCAGTTTTTCTGCCAGGGAATGGAAGTGAATATTTATGATGCCCGCAACCGCCTGTATCTTCTGGGCGGGCATAAGGTATTTCACCGGGAAGAGGTGTATGGAAAATACATTTCGTTCCTGCCGATGACCGAGACTGTCGAGGGACTGACGCTGCGGGGATTTAAATACCCGCTCCAGCGGCGGACGATCGGGCTGGGGACGAGTCTCTGCATCAGCAATGAACTCAAACGGGAAGAGGGCATTCTGGAGCTGGAGAGAGGTGTCCTTTTGTGCGTGGAGGCACATGATTAATCAGGATAAAAAAGTGGCAAGTTATAACTGACCTGCTTAAAATGATAAAAACTGTATGTTTTTCAGGGGACAAGATTGTGCTATGATGAGTCCAATAACAAGGGAGGATGAAACATCATGGCAAACAAATCAAATCAGGCTTACAAGATCGCGATGGTCGGTCTGCTGGCAGCTCTCTCCTATGTCGTATTTACATACGGACAGGTGAAGATCACACTTCCGGGCGGCGATGCAACTTCCATTCATCTGGGAAATGCAGTCTGTGTCATCGGGGCACTCTTAGTCGGCGGCTTTTACGGCGGTTTGGGAGGTGCTATCGGCATGACGATAGGTGACCTTCTCGATCCGGTTTATATTGTATATGCACCGAAGACATTTATCTGCAAACTCTGCATCGGACTGATCGCCGGATTCGTAGCACATCGTCTGGGCAAGATTGACCGGAGCACCGATAAGAACCACATCCTTGGTTTTACGATTGCAGCAGCGGTGGCAGGTCTTTTATTCAACGTCATTGCAGATCCGCTGATCGGATATTATTATAAACTCTGGATCATTGGTAAACCGGCGGCAGAGCTCACACTTGCATGGAATATCGCAGCGACTTCGATCAATGCGGTGACATCTACGATTGCGTCTGTTGTTATATATATGGCAGTTCGTCCGGCACTCCGCAAGGCAGGTTTTCTGGATGCATTGTCTGTAGAAGCGAGAGCATAAGGCAATTTATCTCAGTCGAGAAGAATTAAAATGAAATACATACAGGAGACTGTGGTTGGGCAGAATGGGAAAAACATCTGTCCGGGCGCAGTCTCCTTGTTGCGTCATTGGAGTGTGCGGCTTATGAAACACAAATGTATAGATACACGCTTGTAGAAACCAGAATCATGCTGCAGGCAGTCGTATCTGCCGCGAGAATATGTTAGATTATAAAGTTGCTTAAAATGATGTTGGGGTCAAAAGACGTTTTGACCCCTCTGATACCAGATTGCTCCGCACTATATGCTCCCGCAATCTTCGAAAACATTCGTAATTCGCTCATTTTTCTTTGAAAAATGGCTACTTACTCATGTTT